>SMVA01187466.1_pt1 | contig 16193 bp, 20 predicted proteins | sample 2456451 | NCBI WGS metagenome assembly SMVA01 (sample SAMN11095933, study PRJNA526329) | marine sediment metagenome | biome: Marine sediment; feature: Surficial sediment; material: Deep marine sediment; isolation source: Hadal surficial sediment | place: Pacific Ocean | collected 2014-05 | depth...
CCGGTGTCTTGCTGCTATCGGCGACCGCAGTAGCTTGTTCATGAATAATCCAGGCTAGGGTCGGGCCAACGTGCCTCAGGCGAACTCGTCAAGCAGGAAGCCGAGCATCTCATCGGCTGCTTTGACGACCTCCACGTTTGCCTGTACCTGCCGCGAATAGACTTTCAGGCTAATCAACGAGCTCGACATGTTATCCAAGCCGCTGGGGCGTGGCGGGGAGTCGCCGCCGTCTTCCGAGTCAACATTCAGCTCCGCAATTTCCTGCGCGGCATTGTTCAATCCTTTGAGTGCGGACTGAATGCCGTTGGCCCCGGCCAAAATGGGGTTCACTGCCATAATCCACCTCTTTCAATCACAATCTAACCGCAATCGCACGCGATTACTGTTCATTCAGCCTAGCTGCAACGCACCGCAACCGGATGATTTCCTACTGAAAACGTGACGTAGTTCGCATTTTCAGCCGCTCAGGTTTCCGCTTGGCAAAGGACGCCCGCTAAGGCGACGATCGTCTCCATGAACTTCCGGGCTGCTATCTCGTTCAGATCGCTCATTCCCCACGTCTGCATGTTGTGTGATCAAACCTGTCGACCAGGTTCCAATATGGATCTCTGCGAATACTGCCGGGACGCGTTGCCATGGATTCGACATGCCTGCCATCGCTGTGCGGAGCCTTTACCAGTGGAGGCGATAGAAGCCAGGATATGTCTGACTTGCGCCAAGAACCCACCACCATTCGAGAGAACGATCGCGCCGCTCCGTCTCGAGAGTTACCCCCGACACTGGGTCCACCGGCTGAAATATGGCTCGGGTCTGGCGGAAGGGCGGTTGCTCGGCACGTTACTCGCCGACCATCTCTTGAAAACATACCGCACCGAAGAGCTGCCGGATTATCTGGTTCCCGTGCCGCTCAGATGGACACGACTGGCCGCACGTGGACAAAATCAAGCAGTGATCGTCGCACTCCCGATCAAACGAGCGCTGCATATTCCACTGTTACGAACCGCCATGGTCCGCAGGGGAAATGTGGCGTCACAGCAACTGCTGAGCCGCCATGCGCGGCTCAAAAACCTCAGCAAAGCATTCGCGGCCAGAGTCAGGTTTTCCGGGGAGACGATCGCGGTCGTTGACGACGTCATGACCACCGGCGCCACAGCTGCGGCTGTCGCATCTCTGCTGCTCGCAGCCGGAGCAGGTTGTGTTCACATCTGGTGTCCCACGCGAACACTACTGAACTGATAAACTCCCCGGCCCATGGCATCTCGAATCTGGCTCATCGTTCTGTTGACAGGCGCCCTCTGGCTAAACCCAACCTGGTCAAGTGCGGCACTCGGCTCGACCAGCAAATCTGGAATTCAACAAACGTTGCGTGCAGCGGTAGCCGCAAACTTCCGTGAGCCGTTCGTAACACTGAGCGAACGCTACCTGAAACTGAGCGGCGATGCGGTACTGGGGATTTTTGGCAGCTCGGGCATGCTCTCTGCACAAATTCAACAGGGCGCCCCCTTCGATCTTTTCTTCTCAGCGGACAGCCAACGTCCACACGACCTGGTAACTTCCGGCCACGCCGCAGGGGAGCCATTCACCTATGCGCGAGGTCGTCTGGCCCTGTGGATGCCAGGAGGACCGGGACGGCGAATGCCGGGTCTTCCGCCCATTCTGGAAACCGGAGTCGCCGGTCGCTTCGCGCTGGCAAACCCGGCGCTAGCGCCGTATGGACGTGCGGCCAGGGAGTGTCTGCAATCGATGAAGTTATGGGAACAAGCCAGTGAACGCGCCGTCTATGGGAACAGTATCAGCCAGACTTATCACTTCATCGCCTCCCGAGGCGTTCAGGCTGGCTTCATCGCCTTCTCCCAAGCCGTTGCCCAGAACCTGCCCAACAGCGAGTTGTGGCTCGTTCCGTCGACGTGTCATCTACCGATCGACCAGCAGGTAGTGGGGCTGCGCTCGGCCAAACCAGAGGCAGTTGCACGATTCCTCGAGTTTGTCGCGAGCGCCGAGGCCCAGTCGATCATCGGTGCGCTTGGATACGATCATCTGCCGGGCGAGAGTCCGTGAACACAGACCTTCTGCAGAGCCTTGGGGTCACCCTGCTCCTCGCGGCGGTGACGACGCTCATCCTGTTGTTCATCGCGCCGCCACTGGCCTGGTGGCTCGCTCGGACACAGCATCGTTCGAGACCCTTCTTCGAAGCTCTGGTGGCATTACCTCTGGTCCTGCCACCAACGGTGCTCGGCTTCTATCTACTCCTGGTCATGGCCGGAGACGGCGCCCTGGGCCAATTCTGGATCATGTTGACCGGTCACTCCCTTGCCTTTACGTTTGCAGGTCTGGTGATCGCCTCGGTGATTTACTCACTGCCGTTTGTCAGCCAGCCGTTGACCACGAGCTTTCGCAACACCGACGGCACGTTGCTCGATGCAGCGACGCTGCTTGGCGCCTCACCGGTGGAGCGATTCTTCCGCCTCGTTCTGCCGCTGCATCGCAGAGCCCTGATAGCCGCCGCAGTACTTGGCTTTGCCCATACGCTCGGCGAGTTCGGAATCGTGTTGATGATTGGTGGCAACATCCCGGGTGAAACCCGTGTGCTTTCCATCCTGCTTTTCGATCAGGTGGAAACCTTGAACTATGCCGTCGCGCACACTACGGCACTAATCCTGTTGTCCATTTCCCTCGCCGCGCTCACATTAACCTACAGCACGTTGGGACGAAATCCGTGAGTCTTCTTGTCAAGGGACAGATCGATCGCGGGAATGGTTATAACCTCAAGCTCGATCTCGAGCTACCGAACCGTGGCGTGACCGCAATCGTCGGCGCGTCAGGTTCCGGAAAAACCACCCTTCTGCGGGCGATAGCGGGCCTTGACTACACACCAGATCTGTCGGTCAGCCTGAACGGGACATCGTGGCAGGATTCCTCCGCATGTATGCCGGCGCACCTGCGTCCCGTCAGCATGGTTCTGCAGCAGGCGGGTCTTTTCCCTCACCTGACGGTACTCGGAAATCTGCAGTTCCCAAAGCGGCATCGGGTGGGATATGCGCTGGATCTGGAACAAGCCATCGAACGGTTCTCGCTTGCAGCTTTACTGCAGCGCAAGCCCGCGTCGCTTTCCGGCGGCGAGCAGCAGCGGGTTGCACTTGCCCGAGCACTTCTAGCACCCGCCCAGCTCTGGTTGTTGGACGAACCGTTGAGCTCATTGGACGCGATAGCGCGGCGAGAACTCGCTCCACTGCTCGCGAAGCTTTGCCAGGAACTCGGTCAACCCGTGCTCTACGTAACGCACGCTTTGCACGAAGTCCTGCAGATTGCGGATTACATCGTCGTGCTGGAAGACGGCCGGGTGGTGGCGGCAGGCAATCCCGACGAAGTCGGACGACAGATCGACCATCCGATATCCGCCGAGATCGATGTAGGTGCCATACTCGCCTGCGAATTCGAAAGCTTCGACCCCGAACACAACCTGAGTCGCCTGAACATCGGGCCGGAAATTCTTTATGTACGCGGCGATCTTGCCAATCTCGGCCCTCGTATTCGAGTGCAGATTCCCGCTCGGGCAATCAGTATCGCCAGAAGTAACACGGATCAAACCAGCATGTTGAACCGGCTGCCTGTTACGATCTCAGAGGTCGGCAAGCCAAGCGCGGGCTCCGTACTCGTTACCCTTGACTGCGCCGGCCAGACTCTGTTTGCCCGTGTCACCAGCCTTTCCGCACAGAGGCTGGGTCTGTCCCGGGGTGATTCGGTTTTTGCTTCTATCAAATCGGTAGCGTTAGATGCCCGAAATTTTTGAAACGCCTTACCAAGGTTTTACCCCTGACCTCATTCTGCATGCGCTCGAAGCCTGCGGTTTCGAGCCGACGGGAGGGTTATTCGAGCTCAACAGTTACGAAAACCGTGTCTACCAGGTGGAACTCGAAGACGGCTCCTTTGTTGTCACCAAGTTTTACCGACCACAACGATGGACTAAAGAGCAGATCGAAGAGGAACATGCCTTCACCGCGGAACTGGCCGACCAGGAGCTTCCGGTGGTCACGCCGCTGTGCCGGGACGGTGAGAGCCTGTTTGAATTCGAGGGGTTTCTCTATGCGGTTTATCCTCGCCAGGGGGGCCGTCCGCCAAATCTGGAGATCGAGGAGAACATCAAGGTGCTGGCCCGGACCCTCGCCCGCATACACGCCGTTGGCAGCATCAAACCCTTCTCCCACCGACCGGTTTACAGCGTGGAGCGAATGGGCGTTGACAGCCGCTCCTTTCTACTGGAAGCAAACTTCATTCCAATGGAAATGGAGGAAGCTTATGCCACCACCACCGAGCACCTGCTGGAACGGCTGGAGCCCGCGTTGGAGAACATCTCCACCCGTGGTCGAATTCATGGCGATTGTCACCTGGGTAATCTGTTGTGGCGCGACGACGTACCGCACTTCGTCGACTTCGATGACTGCGTAACCGGTCCTCCGATTCAGGACCTGTGGATGCTCCTGTCGGGCGAGCGCGAAGAGCAGCAGAAGCAGTTGGGTACGATCCTGGATGCCTACCAGCAGTTTTACGAGTTTGATGGCGCAAGTATCAGGTTGATCGAGCCGCTGCGTACGTTACGCATGATGTATCACGCCGCCTGGTTGGCTCGGCGTTGGGACGACCCGGCATTTCCCCGGGCTTTCCCCTGGTTCAACACCCAGAAATACTGGGGGGATCATGTGCTGAATCTTCGTGAGCAACTTGCCGCGTTGGATGAACCAGCGCTGGTGATCTCCTAATTCCGGATATTGCACGAGGAGGCAGAGTTCTGGGTGAGAGATCGGGGTCGTCATGAACGGCCGATGACCCAAAGCGTAGCCATAGCTACGGAATTGAGGCTCCCATAGCGAACGCGCTGAACATCTGGCGTCCTGGCGGCCGCGAGATCCAGCCAGAAACCGCGCAGGCGCCTTGCTGACACTTCGAGCACGTTCGAAAGTAAAAAATTTCTAATGATTTCAAACTTTTGACCATCATATGCGCCCCACTTGTGCAATATCTGCAATAGCCTTACCTGGCTCTCTCGGACTTAGCGGGATCTTGGCGAGGGAGTGGGAAAGCGAGGTCATTTTTTCTGTCTTTTGAGGGCCATTGTGGTTCTACGTGACGAAAAAGAACGGAAAAATGAACCGCTTTCCCACTTCCGCAGCCGATTCATCGTAAGTTCGACTGCTAACGCCTCAGTTCGCTGAGAATTGACTCACGATTGCGCAGCAGGTTTCCATAACCTGCCAATAAGTACGGCCTTTCTTCTTCCGGACAGGCCTGCAAGCGCTCGTCAAACGCTGCGTTGACATCGGGCAATTCGTCGCCCGAGTATTCCTCTTGGCTCTGGAAGAGTTCGAAGGCAGCACGCACGTGCGTGGGAAATACCTTCATTCCTCCGATAATGGCCCGATCAATTTCGTGCGCCAGGCTTTCGGCATCTTCGAAATCTCCCACCACAGCGGGGGAGATGCACAGATGGACACGACCTTTGAAACCAATTATTCCTTCGACGATGCTCTCGAGATCCTCATTGGGCGGCTTGTCATACTCGCCAAATTTTTCAGTTAAATAAAGTTCGTGAGCTTTACGACTATCACAGGGGTCAAGCTCATAGGAAACGGAAACCGGCACGAGAGTCATCTTTTTCAGAACGTCGGTAAAACTTCTAGTTTCCTTTCGGTACGCCAAAGCAATCATCTTCAGCAACGCGGGATCGGTTCGATCGATTCCATCCTTGGCCCGTCCCTCCCGTTGCGCGATCCACACCGATTCCCCCTCTTCCAGCGAATGACGTATATAGCTCGATGTGCGCAACATCGCCTGATACATCGCCCTGGCACCCGTGGCATTGCGCTCAACCACGAAGCTCTTGTTGAGTCGCATCAAGTCGGCTGCATAGACTTCGGTGAGCAGGTTGTCGCCGACCGCGATGCGACAGGTATTGTGACCCGCCTGGTAAATGGACAGATTCAACAGGCTCGAATCCATCACAATGTCCCGATGGTTCGAGACATACAGATAAGCCCTGTCCGGATCGATGCGATCCAGGCCATCGACGGTGAGCTCGTGGATCGTGTCACGCACGATTCGTTCCATCAGCCGCGAAAGAAAAAGCTGCACGTCGTGCACGGTTGAAAAATCGCGGGTCTTGTGGCGCAAATAGTAGGCAACGACACTCGGTGCCACACCGGGTAACAACGCCTCCAATCGGGGCGCGAGAAATATAGCGGCTGCCTTCAAAAGCTTGGGGTCGCGCAGCAACTTGGCAACGATGCCCCTCACCTCGTCGTCGCGATAAGGCCGAATAGACTCGAAATCCTGCATGCGGGCACGGTAGCGGCTATTTTCAAGAAAACAAGAGCGATAGCCTGGTGCATCTGCCATGATTCTTTCGATCCATCGGGTGGGGAGTTTCATGGGTCTCGGAATCCGACCCTTCGAGAGAGGACTAACCGAACTCGGTAACGGCGGTTACGCGTGGCTACAGCCAGATGGCGGGTGGGGGTGGTCCAATGCAGGTCTCATTGTAGACGGCGAAGAATCCCTCATCGTCGACACGCTGTTCGACAAGCCACTCACCCAGGAGATGCTCAACGCCATGCGCGCCGCAGAGCCTCTGGCCACAAAACAGATTGATGTGTTGATAAACACGCATTCCAATGGTGATCACTGCAACGGCAACGAGCTCGTCCACGGTGCTGACATCATTGCTTCGAAAGCTTGTGCCGAGGAGCTCGCGCGTGAGAATCCAGGCAGGATGTTACGCATGATGGAGCAGGCGCACGAGATGGGGGAGGTCGGTGAATTCTTCACCTACTGCTTTGCCGCATTCGATTTTCGAGATATCAACCCCACGCTCCCGACCCGCACTTTCGAAGGAGAGCTGAATCTGACGGTCGGCGACAAACGGGTTCATCTCAAACAGGTCGGCCCTGCCCACACGGCCGGGGACATATTGGCTTACATTCCCGACGATCGCCTGATATTCACGGGCGATATCCTCTTCATCGAGGGCCATCCCATTCTCTGGGCCGGACCCGTTCAGAACTGGATCGACGCCTGCGACTACATGCTCGGGCTCGACGTCGAGACGATCGTGCCCGGCCACGGACCAATCACCGATAAAAACGGTGTACGAGCGATGAAGGCCTACCTCGTTTACGTTCGCGACGAAGCCCGCAAGCGATTCGACGCCGACATGCCAGTACTCGAAGCCGCGCTCGACATTGCGCTCGACGACTACGACAGCTGGGGTGATGCCGAGCGAATCGTGGTGAACGTCGCGACTCTATACAGGGAGTTCGCGGGCACCAGTGAGCCTAACAACGTCACGGAGCTGTTTGCGCTCATGGCCAAGGTTCACAAGTCGCAACGTAAATGACCCATTCTAAAACCGGGTAAAAAGTGCACGGCTACGAGCTTTGCTTCGCAGAGCACGGCGATCTCGCGGAGATTGTCGAGATCTACAACCACGACGTGTTGAACGCTCACTTCGCGTTCGACATCGAGCCTTTCAGCGTCGATACGCACAATGTCTGATGGCACAGTTCGATTCTCCGGGAGTGCAACATTCAACCCGACGGGAGAAAATTCCGCCACCAGGAAGTACCAGCGCGCGGACGGTTTTTCGCTCTTTTGAGGCGCTGAGGTGGCGCTACGCAGGTAGAGCTATCTATTCAGCAAGGCATTCACAAGAATCCAAACGCCCATGGAAACCAGCATGCCGGACGCCAGGCGTTTCATCACCTCACTGGAAACGGGCGGTGCCAGTTCCCGCCCCGCCCACGTACCGAACACCACCACCGGCAAACCGAAAAGCGTCAGCAACCAGACCTCCTGGGTAAGCCCACCATCCACCCCCACCACCAGTGTACGGGTGGCGGTGCTGACGGCAAAACAGCCAAATAAAGTCGCTCGAATTTCGGCCACCTCCAACGGCTGGCGGTAGTTGAACCAGCCCATGACGGGGCCCGAGGCTGAGAACAGTCCTCCAACGACACCCGCTCCCACGCCGGCACTGAAACAAGCCCACGGTCTGGAAACTCGCGTTTTTGCTTCCGGTCGGAGCAGCATCGACAACCCTCCGAGCGCGGTAAAAGCGCCCAGCAGTACTTCGAGAATCCAAAGCGCAGAAACATTCAGATAATCGAGCAACGCAACACCCAGCCAGATAGCCGATAACTGCCCGAGGGCAAGCCAGCCGAATAACCGCAAGTGGACATGGTGCAACTGGCCACGCAACGCGATAACGACATTGCTGAGTGATAAGAGGCTTGCCACGGCGGCGATGAGGGGCACGTCCACCAGATGGGCACCGACCATGACCGCAATGACGATCATGCCCATGGCGAACCCGGTGACCGCCTGGACGTAACTCCCACCGAGCACGCTCAAAAGAAAAACAGCGAGAATCCACCCATCCATCTCGCTAGTCTACCAACGACCAACTCACGCGACGCTTGCCCGGCTCAAACTTGACAGGTGTAATAGTGTGGTAATTTTCGCAAGGGTTGACGTGAATCTCGAGCTCGCAGGTAAAACGGCCCTGGTCAGCGGCAGCTACCGCGGTACCGGCCTGATCATCGCAAAGCGTCTGGCAGAAGAAGGCGTCCGTGTCCTGGTGCACGGCTTGCAGGCCGGTCAAGCCGAGGCGGCAATCGAGGAGATCGGCACGGGAGAGCCGGTCACCGGCGACATCACGACGGATGACGGTGCCGCGGCACTCGTTGATGCGTGCCCGCGGCCCGTGGATGTGCTGATCAACAACTATGGCACCGCCGATGCCGGAACTTGGGATGAGTCCGATGCCGACGCCTGGCTCGACAGCTATCAGAAAAACGTGCTTTCCGCACAACGTCTCATCCGCCGACTCCTGCCCGAGATGCGCACCCTCGGCTGGGGCCGGATCATCAACCTGGGAACCACCGGCTCCACGCGACCCAACAGTCGCATGCCCCAGTATTATGCCGCCAAAGGCGCGCTCGCTACCATGACGATCAGCCTCGCCAAGGAAACGGCGGGTACTGGCATCGGGGTGAACCTCGTCTCTCCCGGGTTGATTTTGACCCCCGAGGTGCAGGCGGCCTACCTCGAGCGGGGGATCAAGAAAGGCTGGGGTAAAACCTGGGAGGAGATCGAACCCCACGTGGCTAAAGACATCCCGCTCGGACGAATCGTGCGCCGTGAAGAGGTTGCCGATCTGATCGCCTTCCTGGCAAGTCCCCTCGCAAACGGTATCCACGGACAGAATATTCGCGTGGACGGCGGCGCGCTGGGCATCTTGACATGAAGCTTCGCCTTCTCGGAGTCGCAATACTGCTGGTGTGTATGTTGCTCTACGATTTCGAAAGCGACGCGCTCGTCGATCGACTTCTACTGCCTATCGCCGCCGCAGTGGGCGCCTGGATACTGGTAAATAACTTGAGCGCCGTCTGCCTCGTCGCTTCTCTCCTGGCGTTAGCTCATACCCAACTCAGTAGCGAGGACTGGGTAGTAAGCCTCGCCTATCCGGCAGTGGCGGCACTGTGTGGCGGCTGCCTGTTGACCATCGTCATCGCCCGATTTTACGATCGTATCATTGCGACCCACGAAGCTCGCTGGCAACATCGCAAACAGGACCCTGGCAGAGGCGAATGAAAACCTGTCTGATCACGGGCACCACGAGTGGTATCGGTCTCGCTACGGTGCGGGCACTCGCCAAGGCAGGGCTGAACGTCGTCATGGCCAGCCGCAATCTGCCCCGGGCTAATCTGGTCGAAGATCATCTCAAGAAGACCACGGGCAACACTCACGTCAGCATCATCGGTTGTGATCTCTCCTCCCTTGACAGCGTACGGCTTTGCGCAGAAACGTTTCTCGAACGACACGACCACCTCGACCTGCTGGTAAACAACGCCGGGATGATGACCAACAAACAGGAACTCTCGAGCGATGGTATCGAGCTCACCTTCGCCACCAACTACCTCGGGCCTTACCTGCTTACCCGCATGGTTCTGGAACGTTTACAGGAAAGTAGCGAGGGACGAATCGTGAACGTCGTGTCCGGCATCCATCGGATGGTGAAGATTTTACCTCTCGACGATCTCACCCACGGCAACCGCTATTGGGGGCTGAAAGCGTACGCGCGCGCAAAACTCGCAAACGTCATGAGCACATTCAGCCTGGCGAGGAGCCTCAAAGGGACATCGGTGACCGCAAATTGTCTGCACCCCGGCGGGGTCGCTTCGAACCTCCTTCCCGAAAACACGATACTACGGTCCGCCGCAAAACTCGTTCAGCGTTTCATGATGGATGCGGAGCGTGGTTCACAAACCTCGGTGCACCTGGCTCTTTCCCAGGAGCTCAAGGGCGTCTCTGGCAAGTACTTTGACGCGAACCACAAGATCGTCGAGGCATCCGCCCTCGCCTTGAACGAACACGCCCAGGACGAGTTACGGCAGTTCAGCGAACGTTTACTCGCGGATCATTTTGGCCCCGACTCAGACCTGCGAATTGCTCTGCCAACCTGAAAGTGGACTTCGGAAGGACCCGCGACAATTACCCACAACAGGGTCGGGATTGCCCGAGTCGTGTTACCGGACACCGACCGATATGGCTATCATCGCCACCGGCGTACACGGCAAACAGGGCATTTGACCGCATGGTTGGCCGACGCTGCGATCGCTGGTTTCGTCGATATCCGGACTAGTCCGTCCACCATCGAACTTCCACCCTGGTTGTCCCGCAACCCCCGCTTGAGTTGATTTAGGGGTACTCTAAGGTATTGCGCGCACCTTTTCTGGTCGGCGGTTTCAGGAGTTGCCCCTCATGATGTGGTTGGCAGGTACGAGCGGTTACAGCTACAAGCAGTGGAAGGGTCCCTTCTACCCCGAAGACATCAAGAACGATGAGATGCTCAGCTTTTACGCCAGCAAACTGCCTGCTGTGGAGATCAACCACACCTTCTATCGCATGCCGAGCACCCGCGTGCTCGAAAACTGGTCAGCAAGCGTACCTGAGCACTTCCGTTTCGTCATCAAGGCATCCCGGCGAATCACCCATCACGCACGGTTGAAGGGTGCTGAGGAGTCCATCAACTACCTGGCAACGAGAGTCGCCGTGCTGGAAGACAAACTCGGCGCGGTATTGTTCCAGCTCCCACCCTTCCTTCACAAAGACATCGACCGCTTGAAAGCATTTCTCGATGTCTGGCCTAAGGCGCTCCCCGCTGCAATCGAGTTTCGCAATGAGTCCTGGTTTGATGAAGAGACGTTTGATCTGCTGCGTGCCCATGGGGTTGCAATCGGCGTTTCCGAAGATCGTGAGCTACCCTGCCCCGCGCAGATCGCTACGACCGATTGGCTCTACCTGCGTCTACGCAAGCCCGGGTACAGCTCGCAAAATATAGCCGGGTGGATCAAGAAAGCGCGTGCGACCGGTGCGACTAGGACACTCGCATTCTTCAAACACGAAGACGACGGCGCAGGACCGGAATTGGCAATTCGTTTCCTGCGTCTGGCCAAGGCTGCGCAACCCGCTCGCGCCCCACGTCATGCACCCGAACGAAAAGCTCAGCGCAAATCGAGCAAGGTTCGCAACGACTCGCGCTCGGCTTGATAGATGCTCCATGACCAGTGCTGTATCGACGTTGATTCGGGACCGGTGGCCACCGGAATGTTCATCGCCCGTTAGTATGAAGAGGCGAACCGAGGAGGAATATCGGGAGTTGGCGCGTGCTGAGCGCCGAGGTGCAACCCGGCGATGGGCATGGGGGTGGTCACCTGCAGGGCGAGTACACTAATTGCCATCTGCGCTGTTACCACTGCTCGCCTTCGAACCGATCCCTGACAGCTTGGGTATTAGCCGATCCGGAATTTTTGCCGTGAACACAGTACTAGCAACGCAAATAGCGGAGATTGTCTATAACGGATTCAAATCATACCGCCGGGATTTTCAGGAAATTACCCGGGCAGCCCAGTCACGTTTCGAGAACACGGACTGGCTGGGAGCGCAGGAAGCAGGTCGTCGGCGCCTTGCGATTTACAGCGAACACATACTGGATGTTGCGCTCCAATTCAACGACGCGTTGGCTGGACGGCACATCACTACCACCCTATGGGCTCAGATCAGGGCCGCCTACCTTCGACTGATCAACCACGAATACAACGCCGAACTCTTCGAAACTTTCTATAACTCCGTACACCGCCATGTCACGGGGGATCGTGATGTCACCGACCTGGAGATGTTCGTTACCAGCGCACATCCAACACCACCGGTGACCTCGGACGAAGCTATCTTCTCCGCCTACCAAACCGAAAACGAAGTTGTGGAAATGCTGCTCGACATCTTTCACCACTTCAGCTTCAAGGTGCCGTGGCGAAATCTGGAGCAGGATATCGGCAATATCCTGCGCTCACTGGTGGAAGAACGCACCGAAATCAAAAGTGCTCACGGGCTGGAAGTACAGATTCTTCGATCGCTGTTTTTTCGCAACAAGTGCGCGTACATCATCGGCAAGCTGAGCTATATGAATTTCACCTGGCCAGTGGTTCTTCCTCTGTTGCTGGACGATTCTCGCCAACTTTATGTGGATACACTCATTTGTGACGAAGACGAGTTGTCGGTGATGTTCAGCTTCTCCCGATCTTACTTCATGGTAGACACCCCCTACCCCCATGCACTGGTTGATTTTCTGCAAACCCTGTTGCCCAACAAAAAGCGTTCGGAACTGTATGCCTCCATCGGTCTGCACAAACACGGCAAAACCGAGTTCTACCGAGGTTTCGTCGAACACCTCCAAAACTCGACCGATCAGTTCATTGTCGCTCCCGGCATCAAAGGTATGGTAATGACGGTGTTCACCCTGCCGTCTTACCAGACGGTATTCAAGGTCATCAAAGATCGCTTCCCACCACAAAAAAGCATTACCGCAGAACAGGTGCGAGAAAAGTACTACGTGGTCAAAAAGCATGACCGCGTCGGCAGAATGGCCGACACCCAGGAGTTCCAGAACCTGATTTTCCCGCGGGAACGTTTTGAACCCGCGCTCATTGAGGAGTTATTGAGCACCGCTCCTTCTTCGATCGAGGTTTCGGCCGACCGGGTGCTCATCAAACACCTCTACACCGAACGTCTCATGACCCCGTTGAATATTTACATCGACACCGCGACCGACGATGAACTGCACGATGCGCTGGACGAGTATGGTAACGCCATCAAAGAACTGGCTGCCGCGAACATTTTTCCCGGAGACATGCTGCTCAAAAATTTCGGTATCACCCGTCACGGACGGGTGGTGTTCTACGATTACGACGAGATCTGCTATCTCACCGACGTAAATTTCCGCGCCATTCCCGACGCGCACACGTATGAAGACGAAATGTCTGCGCAAGCCTGGTATTCGGTCGGACCCCGGGACGTGTTTCCCGAGGAGTTCAAGCGGTTTCTATTCGGCCGCAAACGGATCAAACAGATGTTTACCGCTATGCATGGTGAGCTTTTTGATCCCGTTTACTGGCAGAGCCTGCAGAATGCAATTATTCAGGGCGAGGTCACGGACGTATTCCCCTACCGGCGAAAAAAGAGATTTACCCTCTCTCCAAAAGAGGAGAACGCATGAGCGACGAAAAACGACACCTGGTGAGAGCGGGAAAAGCGCCGTCGCAAACCCTGTCACACCCGCTCAATGACAATTCAGAGATCGAGTACGAAATGCTCTCGAGGATTGCCGGTATGCAACGGATCGGCGTAAACCGGACAAAAATCCCGCCAGGAAAGGAGTCGTTCATCTACCACAGTCACGAAACCGAAGAAGAGTTCATTTACGTGATTTCCGGGCGCGGAATACTTGAAGCTGACGATACCCAGACCGAGATCGGTCCCGGTGACTTCATTGGTTTCCCCACCCCATCCGTTGCTCATCTGGTGAGAAATCCCTACGATGAAGATCTCGTTTGTCTGATGGGCGGCGAAAACAAGGAAGCGGAAGTGGCCGATTTCCTCGAGGGCAGGTAAGCGCCTCTGCCGCGGTCCCGACTCGGCCGAAGTGGTGGATTACGAACATATCACCAAGCTCCGGGAGGTGGACCCATTTGACCCATGAACCAGCAAAACGTATGACCGCGTACCCGTCCAGGTTGGGGCCATCCGAGCGCGATCTGTTGTCAGTTTTGTAATCCACAGCCCCAGCGTTATGCTGGGGACAAGTTCTCATCGCGGAGACGAACATGTCGGATGACGACAAGGGCCTGACCAACCATGAGATCACCATTTGTCTGGAAGGTGGCGCCGTGCTCGGCCCTTTCAGGGCTACCTGGAGTTCCGAGATAATCAGCGATGTGAGGGAGCTGAGCCGCGACTACGATGCGTGCCTGCAGGGCGAAAAGCAGAAACGATTCAAATACCACCTTCATGACCCCAAACAAAAGGTCTCACACTCATTGATCATCGATTTCTCCCGGGTTACCGCAATCTACGATCGCGTCACCCTTCATTCCGACTAAAGAGGGGACTATGGGCATCAATTTATGGGCGGTACTCACCGCCACGGTGGCGAGTTTTGTGTTGGGGGGACTGTGGTACCAACTCCTACTTGCCCGTGTCTGGGCGCGCGAAGCGGGCATCGATGAGGCCGAAGCCGGTAATCCGATTAAGGTGTTTGGACTCGCCTTCGTCTTTACCTTGATTTCCGCGGCGGCACTGTCGTGGTTGCTAGGCCCATACCCCAACATTATCGAGGGAATTCGCACCGGACTCGTGGTCGGCGTTGGTTTTGTCGCTTGCTCGTTTGGTGTGAACTATCAGTTCTCCCAAAAAAGCGGAAAGCTGCTGTCGATCGATGCAGGCTTTCACATTCTGCAGTTCCTCGTGATGGGAATTATCTTGAGCCTCTGGCCCTGACGAGCGCGCCGGCACTCGAAGCTATCGAAGCAGTTGTCTTCGATTTCGACGGAACGCTCGCGCCAAATCTCGACCTGCCACAAATGCGCCGCGAGGTCGTCGAGTTCACCCTGAAAACAGGTGTGCCAAATAGCGAATTCGAGCATCTGTACATCATCGAGATTATCGAAGCCGTTTACTCGAAACTACACAAAGACAGCCCCGACGCGGCATCCCGTTACCGGTTCAGAGCCCATGCACTCATTAGAGAATTTGAACTGAAGGCTGCGGCGAAGACCGTGCCTTTTCCCGAAACTCGTCGAACATTGCGCGAACTCAGAAAGCTGGGCAAACGAATCGCTGTGGTAACACGAAACTGCAGCGAGGCGGTGGCTCGAGTATTCGACGATATCGACGATTACTGCGATATCGTGCTGGCACGTGATCAAGTGGCGCACCTGAAACCCGATCCTCGCCACGTTCGCGAGGCCCTGACAACCCTCGGGCAGGTCGAATCCCGCACTGCCATGGTCGGTGACGGCAAGATGGACATGGCTCTCGGGCGTGAATTAGGCATGTACTGTGTGGGCGTGCTCACCGGAAGCAGCAATGCGGAGCAACTCAAACGTGCTGGTGCGGATCTGCTGATCGCACAGATCGGTGAACTCCTCGACCATGTTTGACATCAATTCACAAACACGTGACAAATGCGCCAGCCTTGTGCTGGCGTTATTACGCCGCAAAGTTCAAAATATGCACAGCGTTCGTTAGGAACGGTGTGATGCGTAAAGCGACAGAAGCGAGAAACGAGATAGGGCCGTTGCTGGATCAACTGATCAGACAGTTGGATGTGGAAGGCAGCGCCACACAGCGGTCGTTTTTTGCCCGCATCCAACGCTCTCTACAACACGCTCACCACGATGTGGATCTCGCCACCCCGATTCTGGAACTCTCCACCACCTGTATGGTCGGGTTCCGGTTTTCCAACGACGCCGACGTTCTGATCAGTCGGATTCTGGAAAAAGCCGGCCAGCTTGCCGACGAGCTCGAAACTGCCACTCCGACTATCCATTGAGAAGTCAGGTCAACTTTCTTTGCACCAGCCTGGCCGCGAGCCCCTCGCTAATATCAACCTGACCCGACCCCTTCAAACTATGAAGACGACGTCGGCACCTCGTTAAAGGGAATTCCTTTGTCCACACGAGGCTCCTGAGGCAAACCCAGCACGCGTTCAGCGATGATGTTGGCCATGATCTCGTCCGTGCCACCGGCAATGCGCAACCCCGGAATACCCATGTAGGACCCCTGGAACAGGCCGGACTCGACCGCGA
>SMVA01310600.1_pt1 | contig 16192 bp, 13 predicted proteins | sample 2456451 | NCBI WGS metagenome assembly SMVA01 (sample SAMN11095933, study PRJNA526329) | marine sediment metagenome | biome: Marine sediment; feature: Surficial sediment; material: Deep marine sediment; isolation source: Hadal surficial sediment | place: Pacific Ocean | collected 2014-05 | depth...
AATTTCTCTTGCACATAATAGTCCTGAAACACTTCCTCCAGCAACTACAACATCAAAGTTCACAGATTTTGTTTCTTTGTCAATTATTTAACTCAAATATTTAGTGCACGATGGGGATATAGTCATTACATCCTTACACAATACATGAAAGAAAGGTCAATCATCCGCTTTGAGCAGGGAATAAAATCAAGACAGACACTAAACAACTATCGTGATCATTTAAAAAACTTCAAAGCATTTGCAAAGTTTGAGAGTTTTGATTCCCTAATAACAAAACCAGTTGATGAACTTCAGGGAATAGTTGAGGACTATCTAATTCACATCAAAGAGAATCGCCATCCAAACTCTGTTCCAATATTGATGCTTGGTGTGAGGCATTTGTTTGTAATGAATCGAATTCCATTATACTGGGAGATTATTCGAAAGATGTATCCACCAAAGAAAAAGTCTGCAGGATTCAAGCCGTGGACTACAGAGCAGATACAAAAGATGCTTTTGGCAACCACATCAAAGCGAAACCGCGCAATCGTTCATTTTCTTTCATCCACAGGAGCTAGAGTCGGTGTGATTGATGGGAACTTTACCATGAAGTATATTGAGAATATTTCTGATGGATGCAAGGCAGTATTGTTGTATCCCAATGAGAACGAAGAATATTGGGCATTTCTTACACCTGAAGCATCTGATTCCCTTGATGAATACCATGAAGAGCGAAGAAAACGAGGTGAATTATTTGATGAAAACACTCCCATATTCAGGCGTGACTATTCCTGTGGAAAAAAAGTAACTCCGATGCAAAGAAGCGGAATCATTGCAATAGTGTATAGAGTAATTCGAACTGCATGCCTTGAGAGAACAAAGGTGAACCATCACTTTGACATACAGATGGATCATGGATTCAGAAAACGATTCAATACAATTCTGAAACTCAAAAACAATGTAAACTCTAATGTTGCAGAAAAACTACTTGGGCACAAAAATGGGCTTGATGGTGTATACCTTAGGCCTACTAGAGAGCAATGCTTTCATGAATTCAAAAAAGCAATTTCTGAATTAATGATTGATGATTCAAAGCGTCAGAATCTCACAATTGAGCAACTAGAGCGTGAAAAGTCAGAATTAGAGCAATATCGTACCAAAGTCAATGAACTGTGGATGGATAAAATGAGAATGGAACATGTACAAATGAATATCTAAAATTTTATTACATTAAGTGACTCTAATTGTTTGTGTTGCTTGTCCCATATGTACGACAATACATTTTCTGCATGGCTTTTGTTAATTCCAATTTCTTCTAATTTGTTTTTTACAACGTCATAATATGTAATGTGTTTTCCATCTATAGTGATGTGATTTCCAATATCTAATGTCTTTTGTGGATTCTCGATATAGTTTATTGGTTCATTTTGTTTTCTATCTCTGAATTGAATCATTTCCATATAGTAAGGCCAATACCAAACATACTTACCTACAGTAGATATGTTATGAAGAAAAAACTTTGATGTGTTGGCATCCTGTCCAAAACCTATTCTTGGATTTGCGATTGCATCAAATGCTTGAATTATTTTATCTAATATGAGTCCCTTTTGTAACGTCTCTATGTATTGATTATTTTTCTTGTTATTCCCATTAAATTTTGAATAAAAATCTTTGTCAATTTGTGAATAAAATTCTTGTAAGTATTGCTGAAATGAATTGATTCTTGTAACATTTCTTCCTTCTGATTCATGCCATATCAAAAATAATTGTATTCTATTTTTTATGTATTCTTTATACATCTTTGAAATCATTTTAAGATCAAAATTTTTAATCTGATGTTTTTGATTTTCTTTAATCATCTCTGTCTTAATAAAATCTATGAATTTTTTGTATATGTATATTTCATCTAGTCGAAGCCCAGTTGATAATGCAGCAAACATTCCTTTTGTTGACAGATAGTATATACCTCCTTTTTTTCCTCTAATTCTTTTCTCATGTTCTTTTTTTATTAGATATTCATGGCGTTTAAGACCAAGTGTTCTTCTTGTTCCACTGATTCTTCTTCCAGCTGCCCATTGTGTACAATGCCAGTTTGATAATTTTTTTGTGATGTCTGAAATGCCAGTTAGTATCATTGGTCCATTTTTTGCAACCGTGTTGATTATTCCTAATTCTTCGTCTTCAAGATCAAAAATCTTCTTTGACACTTCTCTAATATTGATATTATGTGCGTTTTTTTGGAATTTTATAGATTTCATACCTAAATTTACTGTTATTATGAGCGAGATTCACTAATAAAGATTTTTTGTATAATGTTATCGTGCTTCAACCAATTCATTGTTGTTCAAAAACACCTGTATACCTTGTGACCTATTCCGTATCTGGTTCAGAAAAAGACTACCTAGTATGTTCATTATGCATTCAAAAAGAATGTTTTTCAAAATACATTATTCGGAGGCTATCTGTAGAAAATACAATAAATTTTTTTCAAAATGAACCATCTGAATTAACTGATGAATCATCTGACATTATTGAATCATATGATGAACATGTAACACAAAATGAACACAATAATGAACATGGAGGTTTTGTTTTATGAGAAAATCATATTCGCCTGAAATTATACTACAAGTAATTACAAAATATCTTTTGGGAGAATCTGTAAGAGAAATCAGTGACAGTATGGGCGTAAGTGTTGGTTATGTCTCAAACTGTATTGAAAACTATACATCAAAGATGGAAAAATGTACAATTGATGCAATACATGACTTTTATAAAATAATTAAAAAGACAGGATTACAACCAAAGGATGCTTTTTATGGCTATGCTATTTTTTCTATTGTTTTAAGATACAAACTTGATCCTAACCAAATCAATTCCTTTGTTGAATCTGTACTGTTGTTTTCAAAACAAAATGAACTATCTGCAGAGCAACTAGTTAACTTGTGCAAAAAACTATCCATTATACAGTCAAACTCTGATATTGAATTAGAAGAACTGGATAATTATTGTGACAAGCTTGTAACAAAGAAAAATCAACTCCAAGAAGAAATTGGCAAATTAGATTCTCAATGTAAACAATCTAAAAATAATCTTTCGCTTATACTAGAAAAGAAAAAACTTACTGAAAAACAAATAGAAAAGACAGATCATGCTCTTGAATTTCTGAAAAGTATTGGTCTTGATATTTCTGATCTAAATTCTATTTCTGATATGCTAGAAAACGCAAAAACCAAAAACTATGATCTCTCAGAAATTATTGCCTATCTTAATCAAGACAAATCTTTTGCATCTGCATTAAAGGAAAAACAGTTCAGACTAGATGAGATTGAAACTAAAACAAGAAAATCCACAGAAAAATATGAAAAACTATCACTCCAGAATGAAAATCTTACTCTAAGGTACAATTCCATGCTCAAATCCATAAAATCAGTGGAATATTTGGGCAAAAAGGGAATAACTGCAGAAACAATATCTGTCTGGCAGCAAATCTTTGATTACTTTGGATTGGAATCTGATGAGTTTGCCAAAGAACTAAAAAATATTGGAGACAAAAACAAGCTAAATTGCACTCTTGATGGCAAAAAATCTAAACTTACGAAAGATATTACACTACTTGAAAAGAAAAAGTCTTGGCTGGAAAATAAAATAGATGATCTAAAATCTGAAATATCCAATGAAGTAGAATTTGGTAAAAAGAATCTAAAAGAAATTACTGAACATGCAGAATCTAAAATCAACAATACTTCAACACATACAAAAAAATCACTTGATAATTTTATGAAACAGAATCAAACTTGGATGAATATTGCCCGGAAACAATACGAAGAGTATTTCTTTGATTTGACTTTAGAATTAAAAAATCTTTTAGAGTATTCACACAAGGCAGAATACTCTTTAGGTAAAATGGAATCTATGAAACCCTTGTTTGATTTGGTTAAGGGCAAATTTGATTCTGTAACTACCATTACAGAAATTGCATTAATCTTGGATAAGCTGTATGTACATGTTAAAGGCACAGATCTTGATAAATACTACATATCATCAGATATCAAAACACTGAAAGAAAAATTATTAGACTTGATTAGTCATGCATAAACTTTCATTTGATAAAACAATAGAAAGATTTGATCTTATTATTTCAGACATGAATGATGCTGAGAGAGAAAATAATTTAATGTTTAGAAGAATCTGTAAAGAAATTTTTCAAAAAGCATATTCAGATATTCAATTTCAAAAACATCAGGATATTATAGATAAAAAATTCCATATGGGAATTACTTGTATAATAAAGAATGCCAGAGGACATTATAAAAAAAGTTCACTTAGAAAATCATTTAGAAAACTAAATTCACAAAACCATGTTATTACTTATTCTGACTTGCATAAAATTAATCTGTTTTTGAGAACATCTGAATTTACATTAGTGCTAAAATTATTGAAAATTCAGTACAAATATGGCTTGAATGAGGCTATTTCTTTTACCAATTCACACTGAATTTCTGCTGTAAATTAATTCAGTTTAGATGAAAATTTCCAGATAATTGATTAAATAGATACGTCACTGAGCCTATCAAAACCAAAACTCCAGTCATTCCTAAAAGTGCAAATATTACCTTGATTTGACATTTTGTGTTTTCATCATCGGACATTGTTTAGCACTATCTATCTTCGTAAAAAAGGATTCATTATAGTTTACAAGTCAAGGTAACCAAAACCGACAATTAGATCAGATATACCAAACTCTTGATCATTCCAATGAGTTTAGGTATGAAATTATTTTGACTTTACAAAATATCTTTTAGGTAGTCTTAACGTAGACATGGACGATGCTGAGTTTCTTATAGACTTGCATGAAAAAGCAGATGTTCTATTAAGAGAGAGAAATTTACTTCAAACAAAATTAGAAGTGTTGGATAAAAGATTAGAAAAACATCATATGAAAATAGGCGTCATGATACTAAATAATATCAACAAAGAATGGTGATTCATTATGAAAGACTTTGTGACTCTAAGGGAATGCAATTATTTGCTGTAAAATGATTGCAATTAACTTTCTAAAGGCGAATTATCTGATTGGTCGTCTCAACAAATGTGGGTTTACTCAAAAATTTAACCAGTAACAATCTGAACATTCATCCAAAACACAACAGACTCTAATGATTCATGATTTAGACGAAAAACATTGCAGAGCTGTCGGTGTTTTGAGATTTAATAATCATTGAATGTAATTGCTAAATAGATGATTTAGAATTTGTAAACCATGAGTGATAGTATGAAAATTAAACATCTTGCCAAACAAGTTACAGAAAAGAGGATTCATGAAAAAGATGAGATCAATCAGATTATCAAAAAAAGTAATCTAATCAATACAAAATCAGACAAAATAATTTTTTTAAAAGAATATGCTGAAAACTATCCTTATCCTGGAGAATACATAAATGAACAGTTATTGGAATGTGCTAGTCCCACAAGAGAATTTTCAGATTTTATAATCTGGCTTGCAAAAAAAGATCAATACCTCTTGAATAATGAAGTATTAATTCAATTTTATGATCACGATAAAGAAACATTTGATTTTCTTTGTCAAGAATTATCAAAATCAAATGACGATACAGTACTTACAGTTTTGGGGTTCATCATAGGAGGAATTGGTCAAGACTGCCCAAAACGGATATTTGAACTGATATCAAAAAATAAGCTTGTTGAAACACCGCTTATAGGTGCAATATGGGTAACAAGTATGGCGGGTCATAAAGTTCCTGACAAGATTATTTCCACTATACTCCGATATACAGATTCAAAAAATGACAATCTCAGGTACCGAGCAATCAACATTGCAATAAACCAATTTCATAAGCACAAAAGAACAGTCCAAAAAATGATTTGTCTTGCAAAATCAGATGATAAAACTAAGAGTTGGATAGCCCAACTTGCAGGAGGCATACACAGAAGAAATCCAGAAACTGCATTTTTGCTGTTAAAGGAATGTGCAAAAGTTGAAGATCAGAGATATCTGGATAGCATTTCTATGTATGTCGGATTCATTGCCACAGATTTTCCAATGAAATGTTTAGACATTCTAAAAACATGGCTAAGACGATTTGACTTAGTGACACCAAGTCCGAACATGAGTTGGATGGCTGAACAAATAGGTGCATCTGAGAAAAGTGATTTTAAAATTATTGAAAATTTTCTTCTTAAATGGATTAATACCGAATGTAAAAAAAATAAATGGAAAAACCAACAAATCTACAGAATTTTAGAATTTTCATTACCTCATTTAGTTCATGACATTTACAAAAGTAATCAGTCAAGACTGTTCTCATTGATAAGTAAAATAGATTACAAACAGGGAAACAAAAAAGCTGTAATTGTGAGAATAATTGAAACATTTTTTTCACAATCTTACAATCACATTGAAAAAGATGTCAATGAAAATTGCAGAGATTTGCTAGAGAAAATTGCTATACATTACAAGTTTGATCCTAGTATTGAACAGAATTTGCCTACACGTACAATAGAGACACTTGCGCTAGTTCAAAATATCAAACTAAATAAAAAAAGTATTGATCCTTTACAAACAAAAAGAAATCTCAAACAATTTCCAAATATCATAAAATTTCTAACAAAAAGTAAAATTCACAAACTAATAGACAGTAAGAAAAATCATCCTTTTGTGTTACTGCTCTCCAAATCAAAGGTAACAAAAAGAACAATTAACAGAATTATAAAAAAAATGGAGAACACAAACGAAGAACACAAAATACGATTAATCCAATTGCTTATTGGAAAATATCATCCACAAATTATCCTATCAGATCTAGATCAAATTTTAAAGGAGATAAAGCCAGAAGGAACAAGTGAAATAAAGTCATTATTGTTAAATGAGGGATTTTATGAATCACTGACACAACTTAACATATACGCACGATTTAAGAAAAAGAAATACCAAATACAATTAGAACCTAAATTAGCTCCAAAAAATCGAGATTCAAAGAAAGGGGATCTGTTAGTAAAAATCAAAAAAACTGATTATTATTTTGAAATTTATCAGCCAAAAAGCCCGCAACGTCATGAGTTGGAGTATATTCGTACTGCTCATTCAATAGATACAGCGAAACTTAAAAGTAAAATTATTGACAAATTTGATGCTCAACTTGCAGCCACTGAACATTTGAAATCGCCTGTAATTTTGATAATAGATGATCAACATCTAAGTACAACAGATATTGAAATTAGAGATTTGCTGGAAGGCACACTTCAATTCACATTTTCAATCACAGATAAAAAAGTAGAAACAGAGCCATACATAACCCGAGCAAATGATGCTTTTAACAAGAAAATTAAACATGGAAATTTACTGAGCGCTGCCATTTTGTTAAGACGCAGAGTCAACGATTCAACTTTGAAGGTAGAATTAGAAGGCAATATTTACGAAAATCCAAGTACAAAATTTCCAATCCCAAAAGAAATTCTTGAAGAAATCAGAGGTGTTTTATTCAAAGATGATTAAGAAATACGATGTATCTGGAATGACCGATGAAGAAGCATCCTCATATTTGTTGAAATTGGCAAATGAAACATCTCAACATGATATCGAATCCTTTAGCATTCTTTTTGAATGCATAAGATTTAATCAACATAGACTTGTTTCTATAGTTAGAAAAGAATCAGGGGCTTACGTAAAAAAATATCTCAAACTATGTGCAGAAATTAAGAAGCGTTGTTTATTACCAAAGAAAAAATGTTTGCTAAATCAATTTTACAATCATAGGAGTTATGTTGTGCATGATATTTTCTTCAATAGAAATTTTGACGACGAAGATCTGAAAAAATGGTTTGAAGAAGGTCAACGACTGAACTTACGTTTGCTAGTAGAAATTAGGAAAAGAACAACGATATACGGTGAAATTTTACAGTCATAGTTGAATTTTTGATGGTAATCAAAAAACAGACAACTTTGCCAAATTTTACACTAAAAATATGAAAAGATTGTCTATGTTTTGATAACATTTAGTTTGAATCTGTTAAAATTTGATTATTAACTCTAATGGGATTTTTTGATTGGTTCAACGCTCTGACTTGCAAATATTTTATTAAAAATATGGGTTTCTAAACGTTATACAGTATTGTCTCAAATTTTATGGGACACAAGATAGTAACAAAACACATCTGGCCTTAACCGTATTGATCTTCAATTAGTAGAACACTTTATGAGGTTCTCATGGAATAATCAACATTATGAGGTTGGTTTGGGTGGTAATTCCATTGGTTTTGATTGGAATTATTGGAGTGCAAGAATCATCTGCAGAAGAGAAGATTTCTGTCAATATTGATGGTGGGAAATTACTTAGTTTTGAACAAACTAATTCATTTGCTTCTATGATCTTTGAAATTGATCCTATCCTGGCAAATGTTGGTGCCATTACTATAGAAATACCCAAAAATATTTGGCATCTTGCAGATTCTGAGTGTGATTCTGTGCCTCCTCTCGTTTTAGTTGATGGTAATGAATCTACTTTTTCAGAGTATTTTAAAAAAAATAAGCAAATCATAACAGTAGATATTGTTGGTGGTTCTAAAGAAATTGAACTTGCAACATATGGTCCCGCTGCACCACATACTACTAGCTTGATGTATGGTCAATTTTGTTTCATGCAAGAACAAGGAATCTTTCTATCTCCTAAAAAACAATCAGATCTTGGATTCAGATTTTGGGATGTTCAATGCAAAGATGCACTAATCAAAATTATTAAAAAAATTAGCAATTCTCCTGCATGTGTAAAACCTGCAACAAAACAAAAATTAATTGAACGTGGTTGGATATTAAAAGAAAATAATGTAGAATCTATTTTACTTCACTCTTCAAAAGTAAATGATAACTCTATTGATGGATCTTCAGCACCTGGAGTTATCATACCCTATGATCAAGAAATTACATTATCAAAAATTCCAAAATTAGGAGAAACTGCTATTCTAAGTATAACTTTAACTCTTAAACCTGAATTTAGTCAACTTTCAGGTAACTCACCAACTGAAAAAATTATGTTGGAAAATGGTTTTTCATTTGTAAACATTGACGAATCTTTTCTCACTTTGGTACCTTCAACAAACTGGATGAGTTATTCTGAATCATTACCTGTTACTTTGAATACTCCAACTGTATTTCAATCTGAAATAACTCCAACACAAATCGGCAATTGGACTGTATATGTGGATGGTGGAAATTACAAACAGAGGCATAGTTTTTATTTTATAGTTACTGAAGATGAAACTTTTCTAGGTGAAAAACCACGAGCACCAAGTGGAATAGGAAGAACAGTACCCGGAGAAGGTGATTATGTCATTTCAAAAATTGATCCAGACACGGGCGAAGAAGTCATCATAGATGAAATCAGAAATATTCCAGAACCTATTGATGCTACAAATGTAATTGATGCAAATAACCAGTTTGCAATTGATTTCTATTCTCAAGTATCGCAAGAATCCAACGAGAATATTTTCTTTTCTCCATGGAGTATCTCTACTGCATTTGCTATAGCATTTGAGGGAGCTAAAGGAAGTACTGCTGATGAAATTAGACAAGTCTTTGGATTTCCATCTGACTATGAACAAAGAACTAGTCAATTCAAGTCTGCAATGAATAGTCTGAATCCTGATGATTCAAAATATCAATTATCCGTTGCAAATGCATTGTGGTTAGCAGAAAAGTTTGAGCCTTTTGCCGAATATGTTGAAACTGCAACTAATTTCTATGACAGTGAGGTAAATACTGTTGATTTTATTTCAAATGATGGTGTTGACCAAATTAATGCATGGGTAGAAGATAAAACCCAAGAAAAAATTAAAGATATTCTGAATCCTGGTTCTACTAATGCAGACACCCGTCTTGCAATAACTAATGCAATTTATTTCAAGGGAAATTGGGTCACGCAATTTAATGAAAACAATACTAGTAGTGATACTTTTTGGAATGGTGAAACAACTAGCGAAATTCCATTAATGCATCTAGAACCAACATTATTCAACTATACACAAACTGATCAATTGCAGATTCTAAAAATGCCGTATGAGGGAGACAGACTTTCAATGCTGGTTTTACTGCCAAATGAAAATGATGGTTTAACTAATTTGGAAGAATCTCTTAGTATAGAAAACCTAAATTTATGGCTAGAACAGTTAACTGCACAACAAGTGGAAGTCTTTATGCCAAAATTTAAGCTAGAGACAACTTATGATCTAAATGCATCACTGATTGAAATGGGCATGTCTATTCCATTTTCTGAAGGAATGGCTGACTTTGGAGGCATTGCACCAATTAGTCTACACATTTCACAGGCCATTCATAAAGCCTTTGTTGATGTTAATGAAGAAGGTACAGAAGCTGCAGCAGTTACGGTCATTTCAATATTCACAACCTCCGAAAGACCCCCACCTCCAGTTTTTAGGGTAGATCATCCGTTTGTGTTTTTGATACAAGATGATTCTACAGGAAATATTTTGTTTATTGGAAGAATGATAAATCCATAATCTGCATCCACTTTCATCCAAACAAGAAACTGGAATCCGTTCTAAGATACATCTAAGATTAATCATACAAATATTTTATTAAAAATGAGGGCATCAAACTATCAGTTCAACACTGCAATTGAGTTTAGAAATCAAAACTCATAATCCTGTATAGGATTATGAAATAAACAAAAAGATCTTTTTCAATCTATAGATACTTAGTCACTAGATTCTTTATCTTCTCTTTCATCTTTTTTATTATCTAATTGTTCATCTTCCCATTTAGATTTATCAATCCAAATTGATGTCTTCGGATTAGCAAAAAATTCAAAGAATTTTTTTCTTTTTATAAGAAAAACAACAAAAAATATGAATCCTATTAGAATCAAAAAACCTATGGTATTGGGAAACCATTCAAGTATTCCTAAACCCATACCACTATTTTGATTAAATTAGAACTTAAGATTTTGGTTTGTTTCTATTTTTTTGATAATCACGTGTGGATTATCCATAATAATTTTGCATACGCATATCAAACATTTATTTTTAAAAAATGAATATTTCAAAAGTACATAGAAGTAAATAAATAACTAGACTTTGAGACAATGCAATGGTATGAGAATAGTAAATTCATTATTTTTAATTGTAATTATGCTATCATCGGTAGTAGTTGGTCCTTTATCATATTCAGATAACATTGCAGTAGTTTTTGCTCAAACTCCAGATGAAATTTCTGATATTTCAAACTATGTAATTTATGGACTAGAAAAAGTCGAGATTGATAAAGACGTTACAATACAAAGTGGAAACATTGGATTACATGATGATTCAAAGAAAAAAGGAGAACTAAAAATTAAAAAAGATATAGAATTTGTAGATTCTGAATCTTCTGTTGTTGCAAATAAAATCAAAATTGAAAAAGATGCAGTTATACAAAATGTATTTTATAATGAACTAGATAACAAGGGAGAAATTCTTGGTACTGAAAACACTCCGTTAGAATTACCTGTAGTAAACAATCTACCCGAATTTCCAATCTTTAATGCAGGCAAAGAAAAGATTGATGTTAAAAAAGACTCTACATTTATTCTTCTTCCTGGAGACTATGGGAAAATTAAAGTCAAGAAAAACGCAGTGCTAATCTTTGAAGGTGGAATATACAACATTGAATCAATTAAAGCAGGAAAAAATTCTCAGATATTATTTAATTCGGCATCTGAAGTTAGAGTAGAGAAAGATGTCAAACTAGATAAAATGGTAACATTAGGTCCTCATCCAGATTCAGATATTGAGGCATCAGACATAATATTTTTTGTAGGCGATGATAAGAAATCAAAGATTGAATTTGGTAAAAGTTCTGTAGTTCATGGAATATTTTTCTCACCGGATGGAGAAATAAAGATGAAAAAAGAAACACATGCAACTGGTTCGTTTATTGCAAATAAAATCAAAATAGAAAAAAAAGTAAATCTCACATTAAATTCATCTAATGATATTCCAATAGGAGATTTAGTTGATGAATATCTTGAATTAATTGAAAAATTAGATAATATTGGCAGTACTCTTGATCAAACTGTTATTACTCAAGAATTAATCGATGAACTTCAAAACGATTTGGAAAGAATAAGTCAAATTGTTATAGAATTGCAAATGCGTGGCTATGATGGGCTTGCTACTCAGATTAGACAAGATACTCAAATGGTAGGTATTGTGACATTTTTTGATGAAAATACTCTAGAAGTATTGTTTGAAAAACAAATACCTGATCACACTCTGGGAATATTTGCCCAGATTGGATTAATTAATGAATTTGCCAATGATGATGTACCACTAACATTTGAAGAACAAAGCATATTGTTACAAGAAGGATTTGAACTAGTAAATATAATCACCAATCTTGAATCTGATGAAATTGCTTCATTTTTTGTATTGGCTAGTATTAGTGCATTTCATCCTAGTACTGGAAATACATTAACAAATGTCAGTTTGTTTCTTGGACAAACTGTAAAAGCTTCTGCAACTTTGATTCGTGAGGGATTAAAAGCCTGTCTTAAAAACGAATTTTGTCAAGAATTTGTTAGAGAAGTTGGTGTAGCAGCTGGTGCGGATGGTGGTAAAATCATTCAAAAGATAATTGATGAACGTTGGGTCTCAGTTCTAATTTCTGGCTTTGTTTTTAATGATCTAAATAATGATACTAATCCTGATGGTAATGAACGAATGCCAAATGAAATATTTGAAATAATCTATGCTCATACTGCTCGCGATATTTCAGCTTCACCAATAATTTTATCTGATCCTGATGACGGCAGTTTTGTATTTAATGAAGATTTTATCTATGCACCATTTAGAGACATAACTGTAAATCCATCGATCTCAGAAAATCAAATCGCTGAAGCATGGGTTCAATCAACTCCTGAATTCAGATTTACCATTCCACAGAATATTCCTTTAACAGAATCAATTCTAATTGATGATGTTGAGATTGGAATGGTAAAATTGGCTACTTTGAATGTTCTTGTAAATGTTAATGGCGGTCCATTAAATGAATCTAATTTTGATATTCTTGTAGAAGATGATCTTTCAAATGTAATTACTAAACAAGCAATACCTCAAGAATTTGTTGAATTTAGAATTTTAGAGGGAGAATTTAATGTAGATATAACTTCTCAATCTGGTTATTTTGCAGACTTTTCTACACTTGGTTGTAATGGAATTATCTCTATTGAGTTTCCTCCTCAAGATGATTGTATTATTGATATGAATTTTGGAATGTCACCTCCACCACCTACTCCAGGTATATTTTTCGAAGATGACTATTCCTCAAATGATGGATGGACTCAAGTCTTATCATGTCTAGGTTGTCGTTCCACTGACAATCCTGACCTTTCCAGAAGGGGGGAAATCACGGTAGATGATCCATCATTTCCAGGAATTGTAAAATTCAATAAAGTACAAGGTGGATTTGGGGTTATTGCCCATCAAGCTTTCAAACAACTACCATCAGCTTTACCAGCAGACAACTGGACTGCAGAAACTGATTATATATTTACAGAATCATTCCAAGCTCTAAGTTATCCATTAGCGTTTACTGTTACCTCAGAACATCCAGAACTACAACACATAAGCGAACGTTTGGCAATAACTCATGGAGTTGGTATAAATCAAATACACATAAACACAATTCATGGAAGTACTGATGATATTCCACTTGCCCCAAATACACAATACTATCTAAGTCTAGAAAGAAGCCCCACAGAACTGGTACTTAGTGCATTCTCTGATCCAGAAAGAACGATTCATGTTCCCGGCTCTCCAGTAAGTATCAATATACTTGCAACTGACTATACAGATCTTAATTACATTCAACACGCACATACATTTAGTGGCGGAACTGGCAGAGGTCTAACTGGTGAAGTTGACAATACAAAGATTATTGGCATTATGACTACACCTCCACCTCCACCTCCACCTCCTTCAAACATATTTTTCGAAGATGATTATTCCTCAGACTCTGGATGGACTCAAAGTGGTTTTGCAATCATAGTAGATGATCCATCATTTCCAGGAGTTGTAAGATTCAATGAGGCAGGAGGCGGAGGAATTGATCATCGTGTTTTCAAACAACTACCATCAGCTTTACCAGCAGACAACTGGACTGCAGAAACTGATTATAGAATTATATTTTCACCAGGTGTTAATCATTACCCATTTGCGTTTACAACTACCTCAGAACACATAGAACTGCAACAGTCAAGTGAACGTTTGACAATAACTCATGGAACCGCTAGTGATCAAATACATCTAACTACAGTTGGTGGTGACTCTGCAAATATTCCACTCTCCAAACACATACAATATCATCTGAGTCTAGAAAGAAGTCCCACAGAACTGGTACTTAGTGTATTTTTTGATCCAGCAAAGACATTAGAGGTTCCTGGCTCTCCAGTAAGTATCAATATACTTGCAACTGACTATGCTGATCTTAATTTTATTCAACACTCAGCATCTCATTTCTCTGGCGGTGCCAGACAATTGACTGCAGAAGTTGACAATACCCAGATTTTTGATTAAATCAGATTAAAGTAATAATTCACATAATCTTCTCTATGTTGTGTAATTAATTTCCATTAATTTATTCATGAAAAAATTGAGATGAATAATCTATTTCTACAAATCCTTTATTTTTTTTAAAAATTCTTGATCATTTAGTAATATTGATAATTCAGGGTAGCAGTTAAGCATCCAACCATTATCTATTTGATAAAATTCCCATTGAATACATTGACCATCATATTCCATTGGCGTATTATCAAATTTCCAATCAAATCCATTGGTAATTTCTTTTTCAGGGAAATTATGTCCCCTAATCAAAGTAATTGTATTTTGATCATAGTTCACCTCAATTTCTGCATATAATGCATTAGGATAAAGATAGATAACATTTGGATGGGATGTGATTGCATCAAATTCATTCTTTGTTACATATTCATTGTGTAATACTATGACTTTGTCATATTTTTTTAGTATCTCTGGATTTTTGTCTACATCTATATCAGTTATCATTTCATACTGTAAAAATTTCAGTATTTCCACTGCACCGCCACTTGATGTTTCCCCAAATACTCTATCTTGAATTGAAATTGTTAGACATCTTTCATCACATTTATCATAATAATAATGATAAAAACCAGGATTACTGTATGCATTAGCAGTAAAAATCGGTACAATTACTACAGTATTTTGAGATTCATTAAACAAGCCTACCTCTTCAAAAGTTTTCTTAGATTCTTTTTTTGGAATATAATTAATTGATTCCGGAATGGCTAATCCATCTGGACTAACAAAAATTTTATTTTTATCTGTATAAAGGTAAAAATATTGGAAATCATCAAGTGGATAAAAGATCCATTTATCCGAATTTTGTATTTCTTCAAATTCAGTTTGTGCTAATTCTAATAATAGATCTAATTTTGATTGTTTTTCTACTGCAGGACTTGTTTGATATGTAAATAAAATAATGATTCCTATTGCAATGATAATACCAATAATTCCCAAATTCTTCTGATTCATAATACACCACTTCTTCTTGAGATTAAAAATATAACTTTCAAACAAAATGAATTTTGCTTTTTCTTAATTTTTGATAAATCTTATCCTTGTTCATAATCCTCCTAATGATTATGAAATGCAAATTTGAATCAGATGATTTTTAGGAAATTTAGATTTTCTTTATAAACAAAAGGTGTGGGCATCAAACTAATTTAACAAAACTCGCCCCCAGCATCGTAGATCATTTTCAATAATATATCGCACACGAAATTTGTATGCAGTATCTATCTAGTTATTTACAAAATATTGGGCAAGAAGGAAAACATTGGATGGATTATCACACAATCATGGATAAAGTCAAAGATTATGAGAAAAAATATGGAATTAAAATTCAGATACTAGAATAAATTCTGAAAAGTTCTTGTACATTTCCAAATTTGATCGTGATCGCATAAAAAATAAGCTCGCAAACCCTAATCATTTAACTCAAAAGTTTTACATCAAGCCCATGTTTGATTACAATATGGGTGAAATCAAACAAGTAATTATCGTTAGAACTGATCTAGATATGGGAAAAGGAAAGATTGCAGCACAAGTAGGCCATGCTTGCGTTCTTGGAGCAGAGCATGTAAGAAAATCTCATCCTGAA
>SMVA01079587.1_pt1 | contig 16182 bp, 11 predicted proteins | sample 2456451 | NCBI WGS metagenome assembly SMVA01 (sample SAMN11095933, study PRJNA526329) | marine sediment metagenome | biome: Marine sediment; feature: Surficial sediment; material: Deep marine sediment; isolation source: Hadal surficial sediment | place: Pacific Ocean | collected 2014-05 | depth...
GATAACCTCGATCTCCTCGCCGACCTTCACGATGCCGCGCTCGATCCGGCCCGTCACCACCGTGCCCCGGCCCGAAATCGAGAACACGTCCTCGATCGGCATCAGGAACGGCTTGTCCTTCGGCCGGTCGGGCTGCGGAATGAACTTGTCCACCGCGGCCATCAGCGCCACGATCGATTCCCGCCCCGTCTTCTCGTCGCCGCCTTCCAGTGCCGCCAGCGCCGAACCCTGGACAATCGGAATGTCGTCGCCCGGAAAGTCGTAGCTCGACAGCAGCTCGCGAATCTCCATCTCGACCAGCTCAATGATCTCGGGATCGTCAACCTGATCGACCTTGTTCATGTACACGACAATCGCCGGCACCCCCACCTGACGGGCCAAAAGAATATGCTCCCGCGTCTGCGGCATCGGGCCGTCGGCCGCCGAAACAACCAGAATCGCCCCGTCCATCTGGGCCGCGCCGGTGATCATGTTCTTCACATAATCCGCATGGCCCGGGCAATCGACATGGGCGTAGTGACGGGCCTCCGTCTCGTACTCGACATGCGCCGTGGCGATCGTGATCCCCCGCGCCCGCTCCTCCGGCGCCTTGTCGATCTGGTCGTAGGCCGTGAACACCGCGCCCCCGGTCTCCGCCAACAACTTCGTGATCGCAGCCGTCAGCGTCGTCTTGCCATGATCGACATGGCCGATCGTGCCAACGTTGCAATGCGGCTTCGTCCGCTGGAATTTCTCCTTAGCCATCGCTCCGATCTCCGTCCTCAGTCCCTGTTCCGTCAATCATCCGTTAAGCGAGCTTGGCCCGGACTTCGTCGGCCACCGCTTGGGGTACTTTTTCGTAATGGGCGAAATGCATCGTGTAGGTCGCCCGGCCCTGGGTCATCGACCGCAAGGTATTGACATAGCCGAACATATTGGCCAGCGGCACCATCGCGGTGATGACCGAGGCATTACCGCGCGGCTCTTGGCTCTGCACCTTTCCGCGGCGGCTGTTGAGGTCGCCGATGACGGTGCCGAGATAGTCGCCCGGCGTCACCGCCTCGACCTTCATCACCGGCTCCAGCAGGGCGGGCCCCGCCTTCACCATCGCCTCGCGGAAGGCGGCGCGGCTTGCGATCTCGAAGGCCAGCACGCTCGAATCGACATCATGACTGGCGCCGTCGATCAGGGTCGCCTTGAAATCGATCACCGGAAAGCCCGCCAGGATGCCTGAACTACGCGCCGAGTTGAGGCCCTTTTCGACGCCGGGGATATACTCTCTCGGCACCGATCCACCGTGGATCTTGTTCTCGAACAGATAACCCTCGCCGGGCGGCAACGGCTCGAAGACGATCTTGACGCGGGCGAATTGGCCGGCGCCGCCGGTCTGCTTCTTGTGGGTGTAGTTGATCTCGTAAGCCCGGGTGATGGTCTCGCGGTAGGCGACCTGGGGGGGGCCGACATTGGCTTCGACCTTGAACTCCCGGCGCATGCGATCGACCAGGATTTCGAGATGCAGCTCCCCCATGCCCTTGATGACGGTCTGGCCGCTTTCGTTGTCCGTACTGACCCGGAAAGAGGGATCCTCTTCGGCCAACCGGGCCAAGGCAATGCCCATCTTCTCCTGGTCGCCCTTGGTCTTCGGCTCGACCGCGACCTCGATGACCGGATCGGGGAATTCCATGCGCTCCAGGATGACCGGATGTTGGGGGTCGCAGAGGGTTTCGCCGGTCGTCGTATTCTTCAGCCCGGCAAGGGCGATAATGTCGCCGGCCGACGCTTCCTTGATGTCTTCGCGATGGTTGGCGTGCATCAGCAACATGCGGCCGACCCGCTGGCGCTGATCCTTGACCGAATTCAGGATATGATCACCGGTTTGGACCCGGCCCGAATAGATACGGCAGAACGTCAACGTCCCCACGAAGGGGTCGGTCATAACCTTGAAGGCCAAGGCGGAAAACGGGGCGTCGTCGGTGCAATCGCGGCTGACGGTCTCATCACTGCCCGGCTTGAGGCCGATGACCGCCGGCACGTCGACCGGCGACGGCAGGAAATCGACGACCGCGTCAAGCAGCGGCTGGACGCCCTTATTCTTGAACGCGGCGCCGCACAGCACGGGCACGAACGCCCCGGACACGGCGCCGGCGCGAATGCACCGCATCAGGGTCTCGACATCGGGATCGGTGCCATCGAGATAGGCTTCCAACGCGGTGTCGTCCTGCTCGAGCGCCAGCTCGATCATTTTCTCTCGGTATTCGGCGGCCCTATCGGCCAGTTCGGCGGGGATATCGCCATAGACGAACTCGGCGCCGAGGGTTTCTTCCTTCCACACGATCGACCGCATGCGGACCAGATCGACGACACCGATGAATGCCGCCTCGCTGCCGATCGGCAGTTGGATCACCAGGGGCGTCGCGCCGAGGCGATCGACCATCATTTCAACGCAGCGGTGAAAATCGGCGCCGACGCGGTCCATCTTATTGACGAAGCAAAGCCGCGGCACGTCGTACTTGTCGGCCTGCCGCCAAACGGTCTCGGATTGGGGCTCGACGCCGGCAACGCTATCGAAGACGGCGACCGCGCCGTCGAGGACGCGGAGCGAACGTTCGACCTCGATCGTGAAATCGACATGGCCGGGGGTGTCGATGATGTTGATGCGGTGGTCGGCCCAGTTGCAGGTCGTCGCGGCCGACGTGATGGTGATGCCGCGCTCTTGCTCCTGCTCCATCCAATCCATCGTCGCGGCGCCGTCATGGACTTCGCCGATTTTATGCGAGCGGCCGGTGTAATAGAGGATGCGTTCGGTCGTCGTCGTCTTGCCCGCGTCGATATGGGCCATGATGCCGATATTGCGGTAACGCTCGATTGGGGTCATGCGGGGCATGTGCGGGCCTTGGCTACCGATTTACCAGCGGTAATGGGAGAAGGCCTTATTGGCCTCCGCCATACGATGGCTGTCTTCGCGCTTCTTCACCGCCGCGCCGCGATTCTCGGCCGCTTCCTGAAGCTCGGCGGAAAGCCGGTCGACCATGGTGTATTCGGACCGCTTGCGCGAAACGCCGATGAGCCAGCGGATGGCCAGCGCCTGGGAACGATCCGGCCGAACCTCGATGGGGATCTGGTATGTCGCGCCGCCGACCCGGCGCGACCGCACCTCGAGCTGTGGCCGGACGTTGTCCAACGCCTCATGAAACATCTTCAGCGGATCCTGTCCGGACTTCTTTTCGATCTTGTCGAAGGCGCCATAGACGATGCGCTCGGCGACCGACTTTTTGCCTTTGCCCATCAACGAATTCATGAACTTGGTCAGCACCAGGTCGCCATACTTGGCGTCGGGCAGGACATCGCGCTTTTCAGCGGCATGACGACGAGACATCGGAAAGCCTTCCTATTTCGGGCGCTTGGCGCCGTATTTCGACCGCCGCTGGCGGCGATCGGAGACGCCCTGGGTATCGAGTGTGCCGCGGATGACATGATAACGAACGCCGGGCAAATCCTTGACCCGGCCGCCGCGGATCAACACCACCGAATGCTCTTGCAGGTTATGACCTTCGCCGGGGATATAGCACGTGACCTCGAACCCATTGGTCAGGCGCACGCGCGCGACCTTGCGGAGGGCGGAGTTCGGCTTTTTCGGCGTCGTCGTATAGACCCGCGTACACACGCCGCGCTTCTGCGGGCAAGCTTCCAGCGCCGGGACTTTGTTTCGCACCACCGGCGCGCGGCGCGGCTTGCGGATCAGCTGATTAATGGTCGGCATCGAGTCCTCACTCTCAACAAGTTCGCCCATCGGCGATGACGGATCGCGCTTCGAAAGTGTACTTCCACTTTCGAAGCGTCCCATCACACCGCCGCGGGCGGATCATTCGCGTCCCATACCGCCGAGGGCGGATTGTTCGCGTATAGCGTTTCCATTTTGCCGGAAACCGCGTCTGGACCGCACCGGGCCCACCACCGATTTCCCTCAAGGGCGCGCGCATACTATGTTTGCACCGCAACAACGTCAAGCGAAAGAACGCCGATATAATGGTCTTTTTTACCCGGCGACGGGTAAGGATATGTCCCCGTTTGGGGGCCTTGCGGTCGGTTTCGTCGAGACCGGAAGAAAACGTCCCGGTTCCCGCGCCGGCCGACGCGGGAACCGGGTTTGTCCGCTACGCGGTTTTGGTTTCGGCCGGCTCGGCGGCCACCTCTATAAGCGCCGCCGCGGCCTGTTTGCGCGATTCCAGAACGTCGCGGTCGCGGTCGCCGGCGATTTGTTTCAAGCGCGCAATGACGCTGCCCGTCCCGGCCGGGATCAGGCGGCCCACGATGACATTCTCTTTCAGCCCCAAGAGGCGATCGACGCGGCCGTTCACCGCGGCATCGGTCAGGACTCGCGTCGTCTCCTGGAACGACGCCGCCGATATGAACGACTGGGTCTGCAACGACGCCTTGGTGATGCCCTGCAGGACCGGGCGGGCGACCGCCGTCTTGCCGCCTTCGTCGTCGATCTTTTCGTTCACCGCATAGAACTCGAACCGGTCGACCACCTCGCCGACAAGGAACGTGGTGTCGCCGGGCTCTTCGACTTCGACCTTCTGCATCATCTGGCGGACGATGACCTCGATATGCTTGTCGTTGATTTTCACGCCCTGAAGTCGGTAGACCTCCTGGATTTCGCTGATCAGGTAGAAGGCCAGCGCCTCGACGCCGAGGACTTGCAGGATATCGTGTGGGACCGGATTGCCGTCCAACAGCAGATCGCCGATCTGGACGTAGTCGCCCTCTTGGACACTGATATGCTTGCCCTTGGGGATCAGGTACTCGACGGCCTCCTCGGTCTCGTCCTCGGGCCGAACGATGATCCGCCGCTTGGTCTTGTAGTCCTTGCCGAACTCAACGCGGCCCGCGGACTCGCTGATGATCGCGTATTCCTTGGGCTTGCGCGCCTCGAACAGCTCCGCGACCCGCGGCAGGCCACCGGTGATGTCCCGGGTTTTCGACGATTCGCGGGGAATCCGGGCCAGAATGTCGCCGGCCAAAACCTTGGCGCCGTTATCGACGCTCAGGATCGCGTCCACCGACAGGTAATATCGCGCCTCCAAACCGTTCTCGAGCTCGATCACCTCGTTGTTTTCGTCGCGGAGCGTAATCCGGGGCTTCAGGTCGGCGCTTCTGGGCTGCTGCTTCCAGTCGACCACCACGCGGTTGGAAATACCTGTCGCCTCGTCGAGAATCTCCCGCATGGAGTGGCCTTCGACCAGATCGACGTAATTGGCGATGCCCTCCTTCTGGGTAATGATCGGCAGCGTGTAGGGGTCCCATTCGGCCAGCAGGTCGCCACGGGTGACCTTCGCACCTTCATCGACGAACAGTTTCGCCCCGTAGGGCACGCGGAACTTGGCGCGCTCACGGCCCTCTTCATCGGCCAACCTGATCTCCAGATTGCGGCCCATCACGATGAAGATATTGTCGCTGTTCTTGATCACGTTGCGGTTCTTCAGCTTGACCACGGCGGTGTGGCTGGCCTCGACGTTCGACTGCTCGGCACCGCGCTGTACCGCGCCGCCGATGTGAAACGTCCGCATGGTGAGCTGGGTTCCAGGCTCACCGATCGACTGGGCGGCGATAACGCCGACCGCCTCGCCCAAGTTGACGTCGGTCCCGCGGGCCAGATCGCGGCCGTAACAACGGGCGCAAACGCCGCTCTTCGCGACGCAGGTCAAGACCGAGCGAATCAATACCGTTTCGATGCCGGCGTCGTCGATGGCGTCGATCTCTTCCTCGTTGATCGACCCACCGGCCTTGACCAGGCGGGTGCCGGACAGGGGATCCTTGATGTCAACCGACGCGCAGCGGCCAAGGATGCGTTCGCTGAGCGGCGCAATCACGTCGCCACCCTCGACCACGGCCTGGACCGTCAGCCCCTTCTTGGTCCCGCAATCATATTCGTTGATCGTGCAGTCCTGGGCGACATCGACAAGACGGCGGGTCAGGTAGCCCGAATTCGCCGTCTTCAACGCGGTATCGGCCAGACCCTTGCGGGCGCCATGGGTGGAGTTGAAGTACTCAAGGACGGTGAGCCCTTCCTTGAAGTTCGAGATAATCGGCGATTCGATGATCTCGCCGGACGGCTTGGCCATGAGACCGCGCATGCCGGCAAGCTGCTTGATCTGCGCCGCCGAACCACGCGCGCCCGAATGGGCCATCATGAAGACCGAGTTCGCCTGCTGGCCCGGTTTGGTCTCCGAGATCCCCTTCATCATCGCCTCGGCCACGGCGTCGGTGCAATGGGACCAGGCGTCGACAACCTTGTTGTACTTCTCGCCCTGGGTGATCAGGCCGTCTTGATATTGCTTTTCGTATTCCTTGACCTGTTTCTCGGTCGCCTTGACCAGTTTCGCCTTCTCCGGCGGGATGACCAGATCGTCCTTACCAAAGGAAATTCCTGCCCGACAGGCATAATGGAAACCGATCTTCATCAGCCGGTCGGCGAAGATCACCGTCTCCTTCTGACCGCAATGGCGGTAGACGACATCGATGACATCGCTGACTTCCTTTTTGGTCAGCAGCTTGTTGATCAGCGAAAACGGAACGTTCTCGTGCCACGGCAGGATTTCCGACAGCAACAGCCGGCCCGGCGTGGTCTCGACGCGGACCGTCGCCGCCTTGCCGTCTTCGCCGATGATCTTGTGCCGGGCCGTAATCCGGGAATGAAGGGATACGACCTTGCTGTCGAGGGCCAGCAGCGTCTCGCCGATATTGGCGAAGATCATGCCTTCGCCGGGTTCGCCTTCGCGATCCATGGTCATGTAGTAAAGGCCCAGAACGATGTCCTGCGACGGCACGATGATCGGCTTGCCATTGGCCGGGCTGAGGATGTTGTTGGTCGACATCATCAGCACGCGGGCCTCAAGCTGGGCCTCCAGCGACAGCGGCACATGGACCGCCATCTGATCGCCGTCGAAGTCGGCGTTGAAAGCCGCGCAGACCAGCGGATGAAGCTGGATCGCCTTACCCTCGATGAGGACCGGTTCAAACGCCTGGATGCCGAGCCGATGCAGCGTCGGCGCGCGGTTCAGCAACACCGGATGCTCGCGGATGACCTCCTCGAGAATATCCCAAACCTCCGGCGTCTCCTTCTCGACCTTGCGCTTGGCCGCCTTCAGGGTTTGGGCGAGGCCGCGCTGTTCGAGCCGGGCGTAAATGAACGGCTTGAACAATTCGAGCGCCATTTTCTTCGGCAGGCCGCATTGATGGAGCTTGAGTTCGGGCCCGACGACGATCACCGACCGGCCCGAATAATCGACCCGCTTGCCGAGCAAGTTCTGGCGGAACCGGCCCTGCTTGCCCTTCAGCATGTCCGAAAGCGACTTCAGCGGCCGTTTGTTGGTGCCGGTGATCACCCGGCCACGGCGGCCGTTGTCGAACAGGGCATCGACCGCCTCCTGCAGCATCCGCTTTTCGTTGCGGACGATAATGTCGGGCGCGCGCAGTTCGATCAGCCGCTTGAGCCGATTGTTGCGGTTGATGACGCGGCGGTAGAGGTCGTTCAGATCGGAAGTCGCAAAGCGCCCACCGTCGAGCGGCACCAGCGGCCGCAGTTCGGGGGGAATGACCGGGACGATCTCCAGGATCATCCACTCCGGCCGCGCGCCGGAGCCGATAAAGGCCTCGAACACCTTCAGCCGCTTGACCAGCTTCTTGCGCTTGGCTTCGGAGTTGGTTTCCTTGAGCTCCTCACGGATGATTTCACGCTCTTCGTCCAGTTCCAGGGCCGAGAGCAACTCGCGCAAGGCCTCGGCGCCGATGCCGGCACGAAAGGCGTCGATGCCGTATTCTTCCTGCGCTTCGAGGTGCTGGTCCTCGGTCAAAAGCTGCATCGATTTCAAGGCCGTCAGGCCGGGTTCGATGACGATATAGCTTTCGAAGTAAAGCACCCGTTCGAGGTCGCGCAGGGTCATATCGAGGAGCAGGCCGATCCGGCTCGGCAACGATTTCATGAACCAGATGTGGGCGACCGGCGTGGCCAGCTCGATGTGGCCCATCCGCTCGCGGCGGACCTTTTGCAGGGTGACCTCGACGCCGCACTTCTCGCACACGATGCCGCGATACTTCATCCGCTTGTACTTGCCGCACAGGCATTCATAGTCCTTGATCGGACCGAAAATACGGGCGCAGAACAGGCCATCCCGTTCCGGCTTGAAGGTGCGGTAGTTGATCGTCTCCGGCTTCTTGATCTCGCCATGGGACCACGCCCTGATACGGTCGGGGCTGGCGATCGTGATCCTGATCTGGTCGAAATCGTCAGTCTTGTTATGCTGGTCGAAGACGTTGATGAGTTCGCTCATGGGGTCGTTCTCCTATTCTCACCCGTGCGGGTGCGTGCCGGTCCTTACAAACTCCGTTGCTGAAGCTCGATATTGAGACCAAGCGAACGCAGTTCCTTGACCAACACGTTGAAGGATTCCGGTATGCCGGCGACAAACGTGTCCTGTCCGCGCACCATGCGGTTGTAGACGTTGTTTCGGCCGGCGACGTCGTCCGATTTCACGGTCAGCATTTCCTGGAGGGTATAGGCGGCGCCGTAGGCTTCCAGCGCCCAGACCTCCATTTCACCGAACCGCTGGCCGCCGAACTGCGCCTTACCGCCCAGTGGCTGCTGGGTGACCAAGCTGTAGGGGCCGATCGAACGGGCGTGGATCTTGTCGTCGACCAGATGGTGAAGCTTCAGCATATAGATTTGCCCGACCGTCACCGGACGCTCGAATGGCTCTCCCGTTTGACCGTCGATCAACGTGACCTGCCCGGCTTCATTCAGCCCGGCACGCTTCAGCATTTCGACAATCTCGTCCTCGCGCGCGCCGTCGAAGACGGGCGAGGCGACCGGGACGCCGCGCCGCAGATTGCCGGCCAGTTCGATGACCTCGTCATCGTCGAGAGCGGCAATATCCGCCTTGTAGACAGCGTCGCCATAGATGTCTTTCAGCCACTTCTTGATGTCGCTGGGGCGTTTGCCCTTGTGCAACGAGTCGATCATCTCACCGACCTGTTTGCCGAGACCCGCCGACGCCCAGCCGAGATGGGTTTCAAGAATCTGGCCGACGTTCATTCGCGACGGCACGCCAAGCGGATTGAGGACAATATCGATCGGGGTCCCGTCCTCGAGATAGGGCATATCCTCCATCGGAAGGATCCTGGAGATCACGCCCTTATTGCCGTGCCGGCCCGCCATCTTGTCACCGGGCTGGATCTTACGCTTCACGGCGACGAAGACCTTGACCATTTTCATCACGCCGGGCGACAGCTCGTCGCCGCGCTGCAACTTGTCGACCTTGTCCTCGAACCGTTTTTCGATCGCCGCGATGCTTTCGTCGAAATGTTTGCCGACCTCTTCGACTTCCTGCATCGACTTGTCGTTTTTCAGCGTGATCTGGCGCCATTGACCCGGCGTGAAATCGTCGAGGATGGCCTCCGTGACCTTGCCGCCGGCATTGAATTCCTTGGGTCCGCCGACAGCCACCTTGTTGAGCAACTGTTCCCGCAAGCGGCCAAAGTAGCTGCGCTCGAGAATACCCTTCTCGTCGTCGCGGTCCTTCGCCAGATGCTCGATTTCCTGGCGCTCGATGGCCAGGGCGCGCTCGTCCTTATCGACACCACGGCGCGAGAAGACCCGCACCTCGACGACGGTCCCGGATCCACCCGGCGGCAACTTCAGGGACGTATCGCGCACGTCCGAGGCCTTTTCGCCGAAGATCGCCCGGAGCAGTTTCTCCTCCGGGGTCATCGGCGATTCGCCTTTCGGCGTCACCTTGCCGACCAGGATATCGCTGGCCCGGACCTCGGCGCCAATATAAACAATCCCGGCTTCGTCGAGGTTCTTGAGCGATTCCTCGCCGACATTCGGGATGTCGCGGGTGATCTCCTCCTGACCCAGCTTGGTATCGCGGGCCATGACCTCGAATTCCTCGATATGGATCGAGGTAAAGACGTCATCGCGAACGATGCGTTCGGAGAGCAGGATCGAGTCCTCGAAATTGTAGCCCTGCCACGGCATGAACGCGACCAGCACGTTGCGTCCGAGCGCGAGTTCACCGAGATCCGTCGACGGGCCGTCGGCGATAATATCGTTGCGCTCGACCTCGTCCCCGACCTTGACCAGCGGCCGCTGGGTGATGCAGGTGTTCTGGTTCGAGCGCTGGAACTTCAGCAGGTTGTAGATATCGACGCCCGATTCGTCGGTACTGACATCCTCGGTCGCCCGGACGACGATCCGGGTCGCGTCGATCTGATCGACGATACCGGCGCGGCGGGCAACCACGGAGACGCCGGAATCACGCGCCACGATTTCTTCCATACCGGTCCCGACCAACGGCGATTCGGGCTGGATCAACGGCACCGCCTGGCGCTGCATGTTCGAGCCCATCAGCGCGCGATTGGCGTCGTCGTTTTCGAGGAACGGGATCAGCGCCGCGGCGACCGACACCAACTGCTTTGGCGAGACGTCGATGAAATCGATTTCGTCGCGGCCGACGAGAACGAAATCGCCGTCCTTCCGGCAGCTGATCAATTCGCCGGTGAACCGACCGCGGGCGTCCATTTCCGCATTCGCCTGGGCGATGATATAGCGGCCTTCGTCCATCGCCGACAGGTAGACGACCTCGTCGGTGACCTTGCCCTTGGCGCACCGCCGATAGGGGCTTTCGATGAAGCCGTAGGGATTGACCCGGGCATAGGTCGCGAGCGAGTTGATGAGGCCGATATTGGGGCCTTCCGGAGTCTCGATCGGACAGATCCGCCCATAATGGGTGGGGTGGACATCGCGGACCTCGAACCCGGCTCGCTCGCGGGTCAGGCCGCCCGGACCAAGCGCCGAAAGCCGCCGTTTATGCGTGATCTCGGACAACGGATTGGTCTGGTCCATGAACTGCGACAGTTGCGACGAGCCGAAGAACTCGCGCACCGCCGCGGCCGCCGGCTTGGCATTGATCAAGTCGTGCGGCATGACGGTGTCGATTTCGACCGTGCTCATCCGTTCGCGGATGGCGCGCTCCATGCGCAGCAATCCGATCCGGTACTGGTTTTCCATCAATTCGCCGACCGAACGGACCCGGCGGTTGCCGAGATGATCGATGTCGTCGATATCGCCGCGCCCGTCCTTGAGGCCGAGGAGAACACGAATGATTTCAAGGATGTCTTCCTTGCGCAGCACGCGCACCGTATCCGGGCAATCGAGCTCCAGCCGCGCGTTCATCTTGACCCGGCCGACCGCCGACAGGTCGTAACGCTCGCCGTCGAAGAAAAGCCCGTTGAAAAGCGTTTCCGCCGTCTCCAGGGTGGGCGGCTCGCCCGGGCGCATGACCCGGTAGATTTCGAGCAGCGCATCCTCGCGGGTATGATTCTTGTCCGCGGCCAGCGTATTGCGCAAATAGGGACCGACATTGATGTGGTCGATCGCCAATGTCGGCAGGGTCTTGCGCCCCGACGCCGCGATCGCCGCGATCGATTCCTCGGTCAGCTCATCGCCCGCCTCGGCAAATATCTCGCCCGTCGCCTGGTCCACGATATCGACCGCGACATACCGTCCGATCAGCTCGCTCGGCGTCACCAATTGCTGCTTCAGCCCCTTTTCCTGGAGCTGATTGATCAGCCGCACTGTCATCTTGGTGCCGGCCTCGGCGACAACCTTGCCGGTTTTCGCATCGACCAGGTCGGCGATCAGCTTGTTGGCGCGCAGCGGCTCGGGGTTGAACAGCGTCTGCCAGCCTTTCTTGGTCAGGGTATAGTTGACCGTGCTGTAGGCGAAGTTCAGAATCTCCTCGCGCGACATGCCGACGGCTTTCTTGGCCTCGAGGACCTGATCGTCTTTGGCCAGCTTTGCCCGCTCGATCGCGGTCTCCTTGCTGTCCAGGGCGAGCAGCAGCGTGGTCACCGGCAATTTACGTCGCCGGTCGATGCGGACATGAACGATATCCTTGGCATCGAACTCGAAATCGAGCCACGAACCGCGATAGGGGATGACGCGGGCAGCGAACAGGAATTTGCCCGATGAATGGGTCTTGCCGCGGTCGTGATCGAAGAACACGCCTGGCGAACGGTGCATCTGTGAAACAATAACGCGCTCGGTCCCGTTGACGACGAAGGTCCCGTTCTTGGTCATCAGCGGCATGTCGCCCATATAGACGTCCTGCTCCTTGATGTCGCGGATCGAGCGCGCGCCCGTCTCCTCATCGACATCCCAGACCACCAAACGAAGCGTGACCTTGAGCGGCGCGGCATAGGTCATGCCCCGCTGCTGACATTCCTCGACGTCGTATTTGGGCTCCTCGAATTCGTACTTGACGAAATCGAGCCGCGCTCGTTCCGAAAAATCGCGGATCGGAAAGACCGACATGAGGACCTCTTGCAGACCCAAACGGGCCCGATCCGCCGCCGCCACGTCCTTTTGCAGGAACTGGTGGTAGGACGTTTTCTGGACCTCGATCAGGTTCGGCATGGGGGCGACTTCGGGAATCCGCCCAAAGTTCTTTCGAATGCGCTTACGACCGGTGAAGGACCTGGCCATTACTGCTCCTCTCGATCCGTCCGCCCTGAACGCGGCCCGACGGCAATCTGTCTAACTTGAAAAACCGGACGGGCCGGATGTTCGGCGGCGCGGCACCGCTGTTCCATCCGGCCCTCCATATCGTGGCGACGGGCCAGGCTACTTGAGTTCGACCGTGGCGCCCGCGCCTTCGAGCTTCTTCTTGAGCTCAGCGGCTTCGTCCTTGCTAACCCCCTCCTTGACCGAGTTGGGCACGCCTTCGACGAGATCCTTGGCTTCCTTGAGGCCGAGGCCGGTGATCGTCCGGACCTCCTTGATGACGTTGATCTTCTTCTCGCCATAGGAGGTCAGAACGACGTCAAATTCGGTCTGTTCCTCGACCGCGGCGGCATCGCCGGCCGCCGGTCCGGCGGCAACAGCCACCGGCGCCGCCGCCGATACGCCCCATTTCTCTTCCAGCATCTTGCTGAGTTCCGCCGCTTCCATGACTGTCAGGACCGACAGTTCATCGGCGATTTTTACTAGGTCTGCCATCACTTACTCCTTGATTGAACGACTGACTTCCGGGCCGGCTTTTAGGCGGCCTCACCCTTTTGGGCATAAGCGTTGACGACGCGGGCAAGCTGCCCGGCCGGCGCCTGAAGGACGGCGGCGACGCGAGTCGCCGGGGTGCCCAACAAGCCAACGAGTTTGGCGCGAAGCTCGTCGAGCGACGGCAAATCCGCCAGCGCCTTGATCGCGGCAGGATCGAGCGTCTGATCGCCCATCATGCCGCCAAGGATCAGCAGTTTGTCGTTGCCCTTGGCAAAGCCGACGGCAACCCTTGCCGCCGCCACGGGATCGGTCGAATAGGCGATCGCCGTCGGACCCTTGAACAGGTCGCTGATGCCAACGCATTTCGTGCCCTCTAGGGCGAGACGCGCGAGCCGATTTTTGGTCACTTTGAAGCTGGCCCCCGCAGCCCGCATCTGCCGACGAAGGTCGGTCGATTCGGCAACCGTCAGGCCGGTCTGGTGGGTCACGACAAGCAGCGTCGTATCCTCAAAGACCTGTCTGAGCGCGGTGACCAGTTGCTCCTTTTGTGATCGGTCCACTATACCGTCTCCGATTTACGAGGCGTTCCACCAAGCGGCGGCGGTCGGCCTCATTGCACAGCCCCGCCGGTGACCAGGCGGGGCACTGAAACCTGCCCCAGAAGTCCAGTCCGTTCACCCGCGGCCGCGACGCGGCCCCGAAAACGTGCTGTCCACTGCCTCATGCAGGCGATGACGCCTTAGGCCGCCGCGAGGGCGACGGCACCTGCAATCTCGGACAGGGCGGAACCGGTCGCGACCGGTTCCTGCCGCGACCCGGCCAACGAGGCCGGGACCGCGCCCTCTCTATTCGGCCGCCTCGCCGCTCTGGCTGAGACTGCCGATATCCACTCTGACGCCGGGGCCCATGGTCGAAGACAGCGAAACGCGCTTGACGTAGGTCCCCTTGACGCCGGTTGGCTTGGCCTTCGCAATGGCGCCGAAAAAGGCGCGGGCGTTATCGACCAGCGCCGCTTCGCTGAAGCTCGCCTTGCCGATGCCGGCATGAACGATGCCAGCCTTTTCGGCGCGAAACTGAACCTGGCCGCCCTTGGCGCTCTTAACCGCCTCGCCGACATTGGGCGTTACCGTGCCCAGTTTGGGGTTCGGCATCAGCCCGCGCGGGCCGAGGATCTTGCCCAGCTTGCCGACGACCGCCATCATGTCCGGGGTCGCGACCACGCGGTCGAAATTGATCTCGCCGGCCTGGATCTGCGCCGCCAGGTCGTCACCGCCGACGATGTCCGCGCCGGCTTCCCGGGCCTCATCGGCCTTGGCGTCCTTGGCGAAAACCGCGACCCGGACCTGCTTTCCGGTGCCGTGGGGCAGGTCAACCACGCCGCGCACCGACTGATCGGCATGGCGCGGGTCGATGCCCAAATTGATCGCGATCTCGACCGTTTCGTCGAATTTCGTCGCCGCCCCGTCCTTGACCAGCTTGATCGCCGCCGGCAGTTCGTAACGGGTTTCCCGGTCTATCGTGTCCAGGGCCGCTTGCATCCGCTTGCCAATCTTTGCCATCGCCCTGCCCTACCCTACGACTTCGAGGCCCATCGACCTCGCCGAGCCGGCAATGATCTTTGCCGCGCTGTTGATATCGTTCGCGTTCAAGTCCGGCATCTTCTGCTCGGCAATCTCCCGCACCTGGGCCATCGTCACCCGGCCGATCACTTCGCGCGCCGGTGTCGCGGACCCCTTGTTCAGCTTCGCCGCGCGCTTCAGCAGATAGCTCGCCGGCGGCGTCTTGGTGATGAACGAAAAGCTGCGGTCGGCATAGATGGTGATGACCGTCGGAATCGGAACCCCGGGTTCCAATTTCTGGGTCGCCGCGTTGAACGACTTGCAGAATTCCATGATGTTGACGCTGCGCTGGCCGAGCGCCGGGCCGATCGGCGGCGACGGATTCGCCTGTCCGGCCGGCACCTGAAGCCGGAGGTAACCTTGAATTTTCTTAGCCATCTCATTCCCTCGATAAAGTGGGTGCGTGGTCCGGCCATGGCGGGGCCTCCCACACGTTCCGGCCCAAGGGCCGGGCTCGAAAAGCGTTACATCTTCTCGACCTGTGAATATTCCAGATCGACCGGGGTCGGCCGACCGAAGATGGAGACCGAAACCTTGAGCCGCGCCTTCTCCTCGTCGACGTCCTCGACCAGCCCGTTGAACGAGGTAAACGGCCCGTCACAGACCCGCACCTGTTCGCCGATCTCGAAGGTCACCGACGGCTTCGGCCGGTCCACGCCCTCCTGAACCTGGCGCGTGATACGGTCCGCCTCGGCATCGGTAATCGGCGACGGCCGGCCCCTGGTGCCGAGGAACCCGGTCACTTTCGGCGTATCCTTGACCAAGTGCCAGGTCTCATCGGTCAATTCCATATGGACCAGCACATAGCCGGGAAAGAACTTGCGCTCGCTCTTGACCTTGGTGCCGCGGCGCAGCTCGATAACCTCCTCGATCGGCACCAGCACGTCATGCAGCAGGTCGTCGAGATGGGACTTCACCGCCTGCTCTTCAATCGCGGCCGCCACTTTCTTCTCGAAACCCGAATAAACGTGGACGACATACCACTTCGCCGTCATGGTCAGCCTCCAAGTCCGAGAATTACGCGAACGCCGAGCGACAGGATCTGGTCGACGACGAAAAAGAAGATGGCGGCAAGAAATACCATCACGAAGACCATACCGGTCGTCACGGTGGTTTCCTTGCGCGACGGCCAGCTCACTTTCGCGACCTCTTGCCGCACCTGCCGTACGAATTCGCCTGGGCTTACTTTTGCCATCGCTTCCGTTAATTCCGTTTGTTCATGTCCGTTGCCGGCCGCGAGGCTGGCAGGAGTGGAGGGACTCGAACCCCCAACCCCCGGTTTTGGAGACCGGTGCTCTAGCCAATTGAGCTACACTCCTATTGTCCGTCGCGACGCACCGCGCCGCGTCGTGCCCGGTTGCCAAGCACCCTACTCGATGATATCGGCGACGACGCCGGCGCCGACTGTTCGGCCGCCTTCGCGGATGGCGAAGCGCAGGCCCTTGTCCATGGCGATCGGCGCGATCAGCTCGATTTCCATCGAGATGTTGTCGCCCGGCATCACCATCTCCGTCCCCGACGGCA
>SMVA01399731.1_pt1 | contig 16180 bp, 16 predicted proteins | sample 2456451 | NCBI WGS metagenome assembly SMVA01 (sample SAMN11095933, study PRJNA526329) | marine sediment metagenome | biome: Marine sediment; feature: Surficial sediment; material: Deep marine sediment; isolation source: Hadal surficial sediment | place: Pacific Ocean | collected 2014-05 | depth...
CATCCAGGTAGACAGAATTTGTCGCTATCTCGAATATACTGGGTAGTTCGTGGGTTACCATCACCACAGTCGCCCCCAGCGACTCCTTCATTTCCACAATCAATTCATCCAACAAGCGGGAACTGATCGGGTCGAGGCCGGCGGAGGGTTCGTCAAAAAATAGAATATCGGGGTCCAATGCGATTGCCCTGGCCAGGGCGGCGCGCTTACGCATGCCGCCACTAACTTCGGCAGGGTGATAATCCTGGTAGCCGGCCAGCCCCACCAGGGCGAGCTTGTAGGCCACAACATCTGCTATCTCAGCAGTGCTGTGCCGGGTATAGAGCTGCAGGGGCAGGGCGATATTCTCCGCCAGGGTCATCGCACTGAACAATCCGCCGGACTGGTAGGTGATGCCCCAGCGCTGCCGCATCTTGCCCTGTAGCTCAGGACTTGCGGTGACAAAACTTTGGCCGCTGTACAGTATGTCCCCCCGGGTCGGATCGATAAGTCCCAACATGTGTTTGAGCAGGGTGCTCTTGCCACAGCCGCTACCGCCCATGATAACGAATATGTCGCCGCGGTTTATGGCGAAGTTGAGGTCCCGTTGGATGACGAGCGACCCGTAGGCCATGGTCAGGTCGCGAATCTCGATATGGGCAGTGCGTTGGGTATCCATCACTAGACACCAATCTGTTGGAAGATGATGTTGATGGCCGCGTCGGCAATGATCAGGTAGACGATGGCGGTGACCACTGCGTCTGTCGCGGCCTGCCCCACGGCTGCTGAACTTCGCCCGGAGTTGATTCCCGAACGACAGCCGGCAATGGCGATAAGTATGGCAAAGACGACGCTCTTCAACAGGCCGACAAAAATATGGGAAAAAGATAGAACCGTTTTGCCCTCGTTGATGTATTGCAGGGGGCTGATGCCCATGCCGCCGGCGACAATACCCCCGCCGATAATTCCCAGTATGTCGGCATAGATAGTCAGCAGAGGCATCACTGCGACCAGGGCCAACATTCTGGGTATAACCAGAAACTCTATCGGTGAGATACCCATGGTGGTAATGGCATCAATTTCCTCGTTGGTCTGCATGGTTCCCAGTTGGGCGGCATAGGCCGCGCCGGTGCGGCCCGCCATGACAATGGCCGTCATCAGGGCGCCCATCTCACGCAGTGTGCCGATGACAACAAGATCTGCCACGTACACTTCGGCGCCAAATTGTGACAACTGCGCCGCACCCAGGTAGCCGAGAATCATGCCGACCAAAATACTCACTAAACCGATGATGGCGATTGCGTCGGGCCCGGCCTGGTATACGAAGGCCTTGAAGTCGATCATTCGGGTACTGGCTTTGCCTCGCACAAGCTGACCTAAAGCGATGGCTACTTCGCCGATAAATGCCAGGGATTCGGTTATATCGACAACAGCTACCGAGGCTAGTCTGGTCGGGTTTAATCGGGCTAGCCAGGAGGGCGAGGGCTCCCGCGGGGGCTGGTGAGGAGCTACCGTGGTTGCCACCGCCAACAGTTTTTCGGCGCCTGCAGGTAAGTCTTGTGTTTCGAACTGAATATTTTCTGCCAGGCAGTAGGTGTGGCAGCGCAGCAGGAATGCCATCAGCATGGAATCCCAGGGGCCTAATTGGCCTCCGTTGACCACTAAGTGGTGGACTGCATCAGTGTAGATATCCGCTTGAAGGGGGGCAAAGTCGACCGGCTCCCGACTCCTTGTCCAGTCTCCCCGCAGGGTTAAGATTGCACTGCCGTCGGTATCGGAAACCAGCTCAAACCCGGATGATTCGGCGCTCATACCGCGGCTATTTGAACGGCAGTGAAGGCAGAGAGGGTGTAATCAGATCCACGGCTCGTTGATAGATATCGGTCACCGGAGAGAGATTGTCCACCTCCCGCCGTCTTGAAATCATGGTCATGGGGAAGAGATAGTTATCGCTGTCACGGTAGCGCAGGGCGCGACTGCGACCGACCCGATCTTCGTAGATCACCCACTGCATATTCAACTCTCTAGACAGGTGCTCACCCATGATGACCCCCATGGCCTGTAATTCCCGGGTCTGGCTGCCGCGCACTAGATTGCGGTCGAGCAGCGTCTGCAGCAATCTGAGATCACTGTCTTTGTTGCCGTTAAACTGACTGCCCAGGTGAGTTCGGGCCAGGTCGTCAAGGGTCGATCGTTGATCGGCCATATACTGGTGATCTACGTAGGAAAGTTCGCTGATACGGGGTGTTTCCCCAGCCGCTGTGACGAGACTGTACAGCAGCCCGAAGACGATAACTGTGAAGGCTCTAATAGCCATCGTTTGACTCCTCCTCATCGGGGTATAGTTTCATTTTAGCCCAATCCGGTTGTCTTCCGCCCCTAGGCATGGATAATGGCGATCTTCCCCGCGGGTATATCGGCTCAATCCCGCCAGACTTCTGGAGACTGTAGATGATTACCGGCAGTATTGTCGCTCTTATTACCCCCATGCACGCCGACGGCGACGTGGATTGGGCCAGCCTCGAGCGGCTCCTCGACATGCACCTCGCCGCGGGAACCAGTGCCATAGGCGCGGTAGGAACCACAGGAGAGAGTGCCACCCTAAGTGTCCCCGAACACTGTGCGGTTATCAAGCACTGCGTCACCTACATGAACGGTCGCCTCCCTATCGTCGCCGGCACGGGCTCCAACTCTACTCGAGAGGCAATCGAACTCACCGAAGCGGCAGCCGAAGCGGGCGCCGATGCCGCCCTGCTGGTGACACCTTATTACAATCGACCCACCCAGCGGGGTCTGTTTGAGCACCACAAGGCTATTGCCGAGGCTGTCGATATTCCCCAAATTCTCTACAATGTGCCTGGCCGAACCAGCGTTGATATGCTCAACGATACGATTGTGGAACTGGCCGGCCTGGACAATATTGTCGGTATCAAGGACGCCACTGGTGACATGAGTCGAGCACAGGATTTAATCGCACGTTGCGGGCAGGAAATTGCTATTTACTCGGGTGATGATGCCACCGCGATGGAATTGATTTTGGCCGGCGGCCACGGCAGTATTTCGGTCACTGCCAATGTGGCGCCCGGCGGCTCGGTGGCCATGTGCAAATTGGCGCTACTGGGTGACCGGGCGGGGGCAACGGTTGAAAATGACAAACTGGCGGCGTTAAATGAGGCTTTGTTCCTGGAGGCGAATCCCATACCGGTGAAGTGGGCGGCGTGCCACCGGGGGCTGATAGGGCCCGGCATACGCTTGCCTCTAACCCCCCTGGACGAGCAGTATCACGCACGAGTAATCGCAGCTTTGGAGGCCGCAGGAGTTTGATGGCAACTGGCATGGAAAAAATCTTACGCACCCTGGTTCTATTTGCCGTACTTGGCGGGCTCAGTGCCTGCGGCTACATATTTGGCGATGACGGTATCTTCCGCGACAAATCTGAAGACTATAAGCGCTCGCCTGAACTGCCTGTTATCGCGGTTCCCGAAGGCAAAAGCTCGGACTTTTCCCAGGAAATCTATGCCATCCCCTATGTCGAGGATAATCTGGTTCTGGCCGGCGATTTTGAAGTGCCCAGACCCACTCCGCTAGTGGCGGGCGCCAGCGACGAGATCGTGCGTATCCAGACATTAGGCAAGGAGACCTGGGCGCTGGTGGCGGTGGCGCCGGGGCAGGTGTGGCCCCAGGTGCGCAGCTTTGTGTCGGCGGCGGGATTGCAAATTGCCCGGGTCGACGCGCGTCAGGGAATTATTGAAACCGGTTGGATTCAGTTAGACAATGAGGAGATGGCCTCGCGTTTTCGCTTTCGCATTGAGCAGGGGGTACAGCGTGGCAACAGCGAGCTGCACGTCTTACAAATGAACCAGGCCGGCGACGTCGACAACTGGCCGCTCACCTCGGACGATACCGATCAGGAGTCCGAGATGTTGAGAGGTATTGCACAGTACATCGCCAATAGCACCGATGTGGTCTCGGTCTCCATGGTTGCCGATCAGGCGCTGACAGCCAGCGGCAAAATTTCGCTGCAAGAGGCGCCGCAGGGCTACACCTATATCCGGGTTGGCCTGCCTTTCAGCCGGGCCTGGGCATCCCTTGCTCGCGCCCTGGACAGGTCATCATTTGACATTACCGATCGCGATCGCAGTGCTGGCGTGTATTACGTGCGTTTTATTGGTCCCGGCGCCGACGAGGAAGATGGCTGGTTCGACTGGCTGTTTGATGAGGAAGAGCACCCCATGGCGGGGCGCGAATTTCTGGTTACCATGGCGTCAGAGAATGACCAGCAGGTTGCGATCAAGCTGGAAGCCCCGGCGGAAGACGAAGCCTTGGGCAAACGCGAACAACAGGCCCTGCTGACCCTGATCAAGGGCAATATCAATTAGTGTGCCTGCAATTCGCCTCTCTGGGCAGCGGTAGTAAAGGCAATGCCACCCTCGTTCGGGCGGCCGACACCCTGGTAATGATCGACTGCGGTTTCTCCCTGCGCGAAACCGTCCGGCGGCTCGAATTGCTGGGGGTTTCCCCTCAGCAATTGGATGCGATTTTGGTTACCCATGAGCATTCAGACCACTGTTCCGGCGTGGCAGCCCTGTCACGCAAGTTTAGCATTCCCGTTTATCTGACCCACGGTACCTTGGGCGCAGGGCGCTGCGATAATAGTTTTGATGTTCAGCATTTCACCTTGCACGACAGCTTTACCATTGGAAGCCTGGAGATAAAGGCCATCGCGGTGCCCCACGACGCCAGGGAACCCTGCCAATATCGCTTTTTCTACCAGGGTAAATCGCTGGGCGTACTCACCGATCTAGGCAGTATTACTCCCCATGTGGTGGACAGCTACCGGGGTTGTGACGCCCTGGTGCTGGAGTTTAACCACGATCAACAGATGCTACGCGACGGCAGCTATCCCGGCCAAATCAAGCGTCGGGTAGGTGGTGACTGGGGCCATTTGAATAACTTGCAGGCGGCCACCTTATTGGCGCAAATTGGTCCTGCGGAACTGACTTATCTGGTGGTTGCCCACATCAGTGAGAATAACAACAGCCGAGCTTGTGCCGAGCAGGCATTGCGAGGCGTGCTACCAACGCTGGATGATGTGATCTGGGCAGATCAGGAGAGCGGTTTCGATTGGCTGTTGCTGAATTGATAATATCTGCTAGGGTTTTTCCAGGGAATCTGAATCCAGCGCTTTCTCGGCCTGGCGATCGCGCTTCCAGCGGCGGTTAGTCCACAGCCAACTCTCGGGCTCGCTGCGGATGGCTTGCTCGGCGAGGCTGACAAATCGCTCGGTAATTTCGTGTGATTCTTTGTCATAAGGCGGTTTGGCAATCTCGTGAAATTCGATTTCGTAGCGCCCTCTACTGCGTCGGTGGCACTGTGCAAATAACACTGGAAAGCCGGTAGCCTTGGCAATGATTTCCGCCCCCAGATAGAATGCGGCTTCCCGATTTAAAAAGTTGAGCCAGAGACCGCGCTCATGGCGAGTTGGGGATTGATCTGCCACCATAACGAATAGCCTGAATTCACGGCGCCGGCGCAAGATATCCCTGACAGAATCCGCCATTGGCAGCGGCCTTGAGCCAAACTGACTTCTAATATCGAGGATAAGCCTGTCCGTCACAGCGCTGTGTAGCGGTTTGTATACCGGGTCCATCGGGATGTTCATGCCGATGGTGGCGCCGTGCAGCATCCACTCCCAATTGCCCTGATGTATCGCGACGATTATCACAGAATCCTGAAACGCATTGCTGTACTGCTCGACCAACTCCGGGTTGAGCAGTTTTACCCTGTCCCGAAAATCCTCTTTGCTCATTCGCCTGGCTTTGACAATCTCGAAGGCAGTCTGGGTCAGTTGGCGGTAAAACATTTTCGCCAGAACTGTGATTTCTCTCTCGTTTTTGTCAGGAAAAGCGTGGCGCAGGTTATCTCTCACCACCTGTTTGCGATAGCCTGCCAGGTGGTAGAGAATCAGGTATGCGAGCCAGGCAGCCATATAGAGCAGGGGGAAGGGCAGCCAACTGAGAACGCGGTAGAAAATCATGGTGGCTTCGCTAACTGCAATGGCTTGGCAGTGTGACCGATTCCAGGGTGCCGAAAGCGGAACGAGAGGGACACTGGAGGACGTTATTGCCGCGCAGGTCGAGCACGCGTAGGGCGGCGAGGTGGTACAGCGGAACCGGATCGACCACCACATTGTCATCCAGATAGAGTGTCTCCAGTGATGGCAGTGTGCTGATTGCGGATAAATTTCGAATTTTGTTGGCCGTTAACTTCAGGTGGGTCAGGCCGGTAAACGTGGCCAGGCCCTGTAAGCTCTCGATGCCGGCGTGACTGCAACTGAGGCTTGTCAGCTGTATTGCGCGGGTGATTTTCAGGTCGACAATGCTTTGTTTAAGGCATTCGTACAGGGCGCGATCAGCGGTATCGAAATCGCTAAACAGGGGTTTGGGGGTGTACACTAACTTGTCATTAACGGTGAAGTCATAGCTCTGGCAAGCGGTCACCAGCAACAGTGCCACAAGCAGAAAAAAACAGGGTATGCGTTGCAGCATGATGGAGCTACTCTCTCAAATAAGATATACAATGATCACAGTGATAGTGTAGTGGACAAAAATGAGCATTACGATGCCTGATTCCCGAAAAGCTGAGCCCCCGGCCATTAGCATTGTCCAGCGGGGCAATCTAAAGGCACTGGAGCAGACACTGCGCAAGCAATGGCGTCTCGGGCAGAACATAGTGTTGTGCTGGAGCGTCGACGAACGCGGCCTGTTGGTCTTGTTTGTGCCTCACTATTTCCTGGGAAACTATTGTGCGGTAGACGGCTCGCAAGTACACGATGGACTGGACAACGAGGCGTTTATCCGGGAACTGGTTTCCGGCCGCAGACGTAAGACACGCGATCAGCTATTTGCTGTGGCTGCCCGCCTGGACGTGTCGCCCACCTTTATCAAATTGAAAACCGCCCTGTCCGATGAGGCCTGCCTGACCGAGGCGGTAGAACAGCTGATCAAACGCTACGGGATCAGTTTTGTCGACAGTCGAGGCGTCCTGCTGTTCGATATCACCGGCTTTTCATTATGTACCCCTTTTGAACAGGCCAGCCAGCTCAATAGTCTCTCTTACTCAATGAATTCCGCCTACAACAAACTTCTGGCCCAGGGCATTGAAATAAATTTTGCTCGCACCACAACCGGCGACGGATATTATGTCTGGAACCGCGACCTGGGGGCCACCACGGATCGAGATCTTTTTTGTTTCATGCTGTTGGTTGTGGCCGATAACGCTGTCGCCCGAGCCGCCTCGAAGGGCAACACGGTGCCGACAATTCGCACCGCTTTTCACATCGGCAGCCATTACGAGCTCTACCAGGCGGAGGGCGTAAATCCCACAATTTTTAGCTACATCGTCGGCGACGTTACCATCGAACTCGCCCGCATGGTGGATTTGATCCAGCCCCACCAGCTACTAGTGGGCGACTTCAGCTGTGAAATTTCCGAAGACGACAGCCAGAGCGCACGACCGGCGACAAGCCCACAATTCGTCGAGGCATGCAACCGGGAGGGGGGCACGTTGGCGGGCATTCAACTCTCCGGTAAAACCATCACCTCGCTACGCTGTTTTCTCACCCCGGGACTCTCCTCCTCAGACGAGGCCAAGCCGCGGCGCTTTAAGGTGACAGACAAGCACGGTCTGTCACGCTACGCCTATAATCTACAACTCGAAGTAGATTTGCAGGGAGAACTATTACAGTTGGGTTTGGATACCGGGCAATTGCCCGGTCGTTCGGCTCCCAAGCTGGAACAGGGGGCGCTCGCCGATGCGTTGAGCGCGAAGGAAGTCATCAATGATCTGTCTACCTTGCTGCGTAAGCGAGTTAGTACAACTGCCATAACGGAGGAATGATATTCCGGTGAACCCGGCTCAGCGCGCGAGACACATGGATGTTAGCGACACCGTAGATGTCACTGATCCCACAGCGGTAGCGGTGGCCCTGCGGGCTATTTTGGACAAGCGTTATCCGGCGTTTGATTTTTCACTGGTGGATCAATTGGTCGCCGATTTTGGCCGCTTATATACAGGAGAATATCCGGGGTACAGGGCGTGTGATATCAGCTATCACAACATCCAGCACGTTTTGGATGTAACCCTGGCAATGGCCAGGCTGATTGATGGTCACGATGGGAGTTGCGCGGGCAAAGATCAACTGGGTGCGGAACTCGCGTTGACAGGGATTGCCTGTGCCCTGTTCCACGATTCGGGGTATATCCGGCGCAAGGGCGATAACCGGCACAACAACGGCGCGGCGTATACTCGAATACACGTGAGTCGGAGTGCCCGGTTTATGGCCGAGTATTTGCCGAGCGTGGGTCTTCAATCGATATTGCCGATGTGCAGACGGATCGTGCGTTTTACCAGTTATGAGGTGGACCCCGGCGAGATCAAGGTTCGCTCCGACAAAGAGCGACTGCTGGGTGCGCTATTGGGAACCGCCGATCTGATTGCACAGATGGCCGATGTGGAGTACGCGAGAAAGTGTCGAGATAATCTTTACGTCGAGTTCGAGGCGGGGGGCATGGCGGGCGAGGGGGGAGAGGAAGGTTATGGCGGCACCGTCTTTCGGTCTCCTCAGCATTTGCTGGAATCCACCCCGCACTTTATTCGCACGGCCATAGAGGTGCGCCTGGATGGCTATTTCAATGGTGTCTATCGCTATGCCGCGGAGCATTTCAAGGGCCCCAATTTGTATATGGATGCTATCTACCACAATTGCAGGGAGTTGGAGTTGTCGCTTGCTGCGGAAACCTGATCGAATCCACCGTGGGTAGGTTTGCTGTGGCCGTATGTGCCAGTACGACTCAGGATGAGGGTCGCGCCCGTGAATTGGCCTCGGATTTACAGTTAGCGCTATGCGCCACAGCCACCCTGGCACAGGATTGCAGTGAGTATGCTGCGCTGCTAGTGGTGGGCGCGGGCACTCTCAATTTGCAGCAAACGGGGCGGGGCGCCCCCGGACCGGTTGTGGTGGCGTTCGGCAGTGCAGCCATGCGCCACCGGCGCCGCGGCGGACACAACGAACTCTTGGGTAAGGCAATCGGTCTTGCTAAAAAACCGGCACTGAGAGTGCTCGATGCGACCGCTGGCCTGGGCAGAGACAGCTTTGTCCTGGCCGATTTGGGCGCCAGTGTAAGCCTGTGTGAACGCAACCCCATTATCGCCAACATGCTCGCTTCGGGACTGACCGCTGCCGCCGCCAGTGACGACCCATGGCTGGGGCAAGTCGTGCAACGGATGACCCTGTATGCCGACGATGCCAGGGCTTTAGCCGATGCTGAACTACACGAAGTGGATGTTATATATCTGGATCCTATGTTCCCCGAGCGGGACAAGAGCGCGAAAGTAAAGAAAGAAATGGCGCTCTTTCACGCCCTGCTGGGACCGGACGACGATGCGGATGAGTTATTACTATGGTCGTTGCGCCGGGACGTTGCGCGCGTGGTTGTCAAACGCCCCCCGCGAGCGGTGCACCTTGCGGGGCAAAAACCGTCCCACAGTATTGCGGGCAAAGCGGTTCGCTACGATGTCCATGTGTTGCGTAGCCTGGGCCGGTAGGGCGCGCTAGTGTCGCGATGAAATTCGAAAAAATCTGCGGGTAAACACTGACTGGAACAAAGGGTCTATCGCGCGATACAGGCGCCCGGATAAATAGACAGGGCGACCTTTCTCCACTGCTTTCAGGCCGTCGCCAACCACGGTAGTCGCATTGTACCAAAGCCATTTTGGCATGGCGTTTTTCATCTCCTCCAAGCCCGCTGTAGCGTGAAAATCGGTGTGGACATAGCCGGGACACAGCGCGCAAACATTGACTCCACTGCCGTGCAAGGTCACTGACAGATCTTCGGAAAGGGCGATGAGGTAGGCTTTGCTGGGGCCATAATTGCAGCCGCCGACCCGCGGTATTCGGCCCGCGACTGATGCGACATTGATGACTCGACCGAAACCGCGCTCGCGCATCCCGGGTATGAATAAGTGACACAGTTGAGCGACACAAAGCATCATCAGCTGAAAAAAAGCTTGCTGAGCAGCCCAGTCCTTGTCCTCCAGCAAGTCGCAACCGGCGGCCCCCGCGTTATTTACCAGGTAATCAATCTGTAGACCGGCCAATTGAACTTCCCTGGCGATAGTTTCGGGCGAACCGGGATCGCTCAGATCTGCCGCAATGGTGGTTACCTTCACCGAGTAGGCGGAGCGAAGCTCGGTTGCGACTTCCTCCAGTTTTTGTTTGCGCCTCGCGACCAACACCAGGGAGTAGCCTCTGGCTGCCAACTGCTTTGCGAATTCAATTCCCAGCCCGGCAGACGCCCCGGTGAGCAGTGCAACTCTGGATGCGGCCATGCTTATCTCCCTGGCTAGCGATGGTTAACGGATGAGTATTCGATCCTGGCGATTATAGTACAATGCCGCGGTGTTCCTACAAAGGCGGTAGGGGCATGAAGGTTCAGTTGGCAAGAGGACTAGCTGTGTTCCGTACTTTACTATTGATAGCGGCATTATTATCGGTGCCGATCGTCGGAGCGCCCGCCTGGGCTGCGGGCGAACGGTTGCCGGTGTGGAAGGTAACGGGACAACAGGCAGAGGCGGTCCTTTTGGGTTCCATACACATGGCCTATCCCGAGATTTACCCTCTGCGCGACGAGATTCTAACAGCCTTTGCGGCGGCCGATACTCTGGTTGTCGAAGTGGACATCAGTGGTGACAAGTCGCTGGAAGTGCAGCAGATGATGATGGAAAAGGGAATGCTGGCGCCGGGCGATAGTCTGCAGCAACATCTTTCCCCACAAACGCGGGAGCGTCTGCATCGCTATCTGGACAGTCGTGGCTTGCGCCCGGCGATGTTTAACACACTGCACCCGGGTTTGCTGGTTACGGTGCTGAGCAGCATGAGAATGGTGGAACTGGGTTTGCGGCCCGAGTTGGGAATTGATCAATACTTCCTCAATTTGGCCCGGGGTGAAAAGACCATTGTGGAATTGGAAACGGCGGAGCAACAGATCGATCTGCTGCTAAGTTTTCCTGACAATGATTTGCTATTGGCGCAGACGCTGGCCGAATTGGAGGCCATTGAACTGCATCTGGATCCGCTGTACGAGGCCTGGCGCAGTGGTGATGCCGTGGCGCTGGATAGCCTGATAGCGACGGATGAACTGCGACGCAATCCCCAGTTTCGACCCATTTACCACCAGATGTTTGGTCAGCGCAATCTCCAGATGGCGGCGAAGATCGCCCGCCTGCTGGACACGTCGGGACGTTATTTTGTGGTGGTAGGAGCGGGACATTTAGTGGGCGAGAGCAGTATTATTTCACTGCTGAAACGAACCGGCTATCAGGTTCAGCGCTTTTGAATTCACAACTTGGATGAGGGGATAGAGAATGTCGGAGCGAAATATAACAGCGATGGTGACCGGGGCATCCGCTGGTTTGGGAGCGGAATTTTGCCGGCAACTGGCGGATCGCTGTGATGTGATTATCGCTGTTGCCCGGCGGGCCGAACCCATGCACGAACTGGCGCAGCAGCTGGCGCACAAGGTGGAGGTTCACGTGGTGGAAGCCGACCTCACCACTGTTGAGGGGGTCGCCCGCGCAATGGAGGCCATACGCCAGCAGGGCCCGCTGGACTATTTAATCAACAACGCCGGTTTCAGCACCTTTGGAAATTTTGATCAGGAGTTAATCGAACCTCAACACGCCATGGTTGCTCTGCACATCGGTGCCACCCTCTCGCTTAGCCGTGCCGCTATCCCTTTTATGCGAGAGATAGGCGGCGGCAATATTGTCAACGTCTCATCCGTAGGCGCTTTTTTACCCGTTGCGGGGGTGGCGGTTTATAGCGCGACTAAGGCGTTTCTCAATTCATGGTCCACCTCGCTACAGGCGGAACTGGCCGAGACCGGCATCAAGGTGCAGAGTTTATGTCCGGGATATACCAAAACGGAAATTCACGACACCACCTCCATGGCCAGTTTCGACAAGGGCAGGGTGCCGGAGGCTTACTGGATGGAAGTCGAACCGGTGGTGGCTTTTAGTCTGGAGGGGTTGAAGGGCGATCAGGTCATTGTGGTGCCGGGGGAGGGCAATCTCGATATGGCGAGGAAAGGCCTGCAGCGGCAATTGGAGGCGCTATAGGCGCCTAACTTCACACCAGCAGGCGTTGTAAAATACCCTTGTAGAGGGCTGTGAGCCTGGGCAGATCTGCAACCGGCACCGCTTCGTCAATTTTATGAATGCTGGCATTGATCGGCCCCAACTCCACCACCTGGGTGCCCGTCGGGGCGATAAAGCGACCATCGGATGTGCCACCCGCCGTAGAGAGCTCAGTTGCCAGACCGGTCACCTCTTTGATGCTGGCCACGGTGGCCTCCACCAACGCGCCGCTGCTGGTGAGAAACGGCAGGCCGCTGAGATTCCACTGCAGTGAATAATCCAGCCCGTGGCGGCTCAGTATTGCCTCGGTTCTCGCGCGCAATACGGCCTCTGTCAGCGCGGTGGAAAAGCGGAAATTGAACTGTACTTCCAGGGTGCCGGGAATAACATTGGTCACTCCGGTGCCCGCATGGATATTGGAAATTTGCAGTGAGGTTGGTGGAAAAAACTCATTGCCCTCGTCCCACACTTCGCAGGTTAAGGCCTGCAGGGCAGGCAGTGCTCTGTGGATGGGGTTGTCAGCCAATTGCGGATAGGCAATATGACCCTGGATACCCTCGATCGTGAGGATCGCCCCCAATGAGCCCCGACGACCGTTCTTAATGGTATCGCCCAAGAGCGCGCTGCTGGAGGGTTCACCGACCAGGCACCAGTCGATAGATTTGCCCTGCTGGGCCAAATACTCCATGACCTTCACCGTGCCGTTGACAGCCGGACCCTCTTCATCGGATGTGATGAGAAATCCGATGCGCCCGCGGTGATCGGGATATTCCGCCACAAACTCTTCGCAGGCCACCACCATTGCCGCCAGGCTGCCTTTCATATCGGCGGCTCCGCGACCGAATAGCACACCGTCGCGCACTGTGGGTTCAAAGGGGGGGCTGCTCCACTGCTCGGCGGGGCCGGTGGGAACTACATCGGTATGCCCGGCAAAAACCAGAATGGGACCCGCGTCGCCGCGTTCGGCCCAGAAATTTTGCACTTCCCCAAAGGGCAGTGACTGGCAGCGGAAACCCGCCTTGCTGAGGCGCTCGATCAGCAGTGCCTGGCAGCCCGCATCTTCGGGGGTGAGCGACTCGCGTCGGATCAACTCGCAACACAGTTGTACTGTCTTATCCATGCTAGTTGTGGGCATGCAGTTCGGTGTTCAACTCGATTGCCGAGCGATTGGTTAGGCATTCAACCGCGCCGGTGGCGGAATTGCGGCGAAACAACAGGTCGGGTTTTCCGGCCAGTTCGCGGGCCTTTACACGCGCCACAGTATTGCCGTCGATATCCAACATGGCGACTTTGGTTCCCGCCGTGACATAGAGTCCCGCCTCTACGGTACAGCGATCTCCCAGCGGAAAGCCTATGCCCGCGTTGGCGCCCAACAGGCACTCCTCGCCCACGGAGACGACAATCTGGCCCCCTCCGGACAGGGTGCCGATAATGGAGCTTCCCCCCCCCAGGTCGGAGCCTTTGCCTATGATGACGCCCGCCGATATACGCCCCTCAATCATACCCGGCCCAATCGTACCGGCGTTAAAATTCACAAAACCCTCGTGCATGATCGTGGTGCCTCTACCCAGGTACGCGCCGAGCCGGACGCGCGCCGTGTGAGCAATTCGCACGCCCTCCGGCACCACGTAATTGGTCATCTTGGGGAATTTATCCACGCAACTTACTTCGAGAACTTCGCCGCGCAAGCGGGCAGCCAGTTGGCGTGCGCCAAGTTCCGCCAGGTCGATAGCGCCTTCATTGGTCCATGCGACATTGGGCAATATGCCAAAAAGGCCGGTCAGGTCGGTACCGTGGGGTTTCACCAGACGATGTGACAGCAGGTGTAGTTTCAGGTACGCCTCGGGGACGGTGGTGGGTGCCGCATCCTCCGTCAGTAACACTGCCACCACCGGTGCCTGGGCCTGCAACAGCTCGTCGGCTATTTTTGCCTGCTCTGCTTCGCCCGCCGCCGCCAGCGAAGACTGTAACTGAGTCAGTTGCTTCACATTCAGGGCAGTGTTATTGCCCTCGTTCAGGCCAAGGTCGGCAACACAGGCCGCCAGGGCCGCCGAGGGGCCAATCAGGGGCCCAGGATAGAATATTTCCAGCCACTGCCGGTCTTTGTTGTGGGTGCCTACGCCCAGGCCGAATGCAAATGCGCTGTTGGTCATATTGTTTCCTGTTTTTGTCAGCCCTGCCTACAGGGTGTGTTGAGTAAAAAGTTTCTCGTAGCTTTTCTCGGAGAAGCCGGTGTAATAACTGTGGCCGGTATCCAGCAAGGGTCGCTTGATGAGTGTCGGCTGGGCCAAAATGGCGGCCTTTGCGGACTCGGCGCCCATGTTGTCCCTGGTGGCGGAATCCAACTGCTTCCAACTGGTGCTGCGCTTGTTGATCAGGACTTCCCAGCCCAACGCGTCCAGCCATTGTTGTACTGACTCCGGTGCTAAGCCGTCGCTCCTGAAATCGTGAAACTGATAGTCAATACCCCTCGCATCCAGCCAATGCCGGGCTTTCTTAACCGTGTCACAGTTTTTAATGCCATAGAGTATTACCAAGAGACTGCTCCGGTGCGTATCAGGATTTGCAGGGTTGCGTAGCATATCAAATTGGCCCTATGAGTTGTAGCGAGCTATGATTCTGGGTGAAACAAACCAGTACTGCCGTTGAACGGCAGAAATGCATGGGTGTGCCCGATGCCAATAAAGTACTCTCCGCGCCCACAATAAAACCACGCGCCGCACTGCGGCTCATTTGTTATACCCAGGGGGCCTCACCTGTGAAAAATCTCAGTTGTCTGCTTCTGTTTGGTGGTCTGGTATTGGCTGGGTTCGCCCGGGCAGATCAATTGGAGCCTGTTCTGATGGCGGGCACACCGCCCGCTAAATCGAGCCAGGTGACGTTCAACAACTACCGTCACTATCCCTACAGCAAATGGGCCTTTCACAATATTGGTGCGGTCTTTAATGTGCTTGCGATTGCGCGCGAGGGGCCTATAACTGCGCTGCGCGAGAAGCCCCTGGCCGAGTTGGGACAACTGACACTAACAGATGGCTTTGGCCGGACCAATACCGTTGAGAAAATATTGGCCGAGCACGATACGGATGGCTTTGTGGTCTTGCGCAATAACGACATATTGTTTGAGCGCTACTACGGCGATATGAAAAGCCGTGACCAGCACATCTGGTTTTCCGCCACCAAGTCTCTGGTCAGCACCGCCCTGGGAATACTCATCGAGCAGGGAAAAATCAAGCTGTCCGATTCGCCCGCAGACCATATACCCGAGCTAAAGGGCAGTGGCTTTGAACGCACGACCGTTCAGCAGGTGCTCAATCACAGCAGCGCGCTGGATTTCAAGGAAAACTACACGGATCCAGAATCCGATTTTATGCGCTACTACGGCCCGGCCCTGAATATGGCCTATATCCCCGGCGGGAGGGACGTACAACCGGAGGCTGCAAAGATATATGGCGTGCACGACTTCCTCCAACATTTCATTCGGCCGGACCTGGCACTACAGCCGGGAGAGGCGTTTGACTACAATTCTGCCAATGCCGATGTGGCGGGATGGCTGGTGGCCCGGATATCCGGCATACCCTTGCATGATTTTATCCAACAAAATATATGGTCCAAGCTGGGCACTGAACACGATGCTCTCATTGCGGTAGATCGGGCCTTTATGCCGGTGGCAACCGGCGGCATGGCCAGCACGGTGCGCGACGCGGCGCTGTTCGGCCAAATGATTCTCAATGGCGGCCGGGTGGGCGACGAGCAGGTCGTACCCGAACACTGGGTACAGCAGAGCCTGGAGGTTTCCGCAATAGATCTGCAAAAAATGAAGCGCAATGCCAAGTATTCGCAAAATTCCTGGACGGCCTACAAAAATATGTGGTGGATACTGGATGCCCGGCAAGGCGAATACGCGGCGGTGGGTGTTCACGGTCAGGTTATTTACATCAATCGCAGTGCCAATGTTATCATTGCCTGGTTCTCCAGTCAGCCAGTGGCCTCCGCCTCACGCAACCCC
>SMVA01018638.1_pt1 | contig 16179 bp, 12 predicted proteins | sample 2456451 | NCBI WGS metagenome assembly SMVA01 (sample SAMN11095933, study PRJNA526329) | marine sediment metagenome | biome: Marine sediment; feature: Surficial sediment; material: Deep marine sediment; isolation source: Hadal surficial sediment | place: Pacific Ocean | collected 2014-05 | depth...
CGGACCAGTAGGGTGTCAGCATACAGTGCGCAGCACCGGTAACCGGATCTTCATCAATCCCGAGCGCCGGGGCAAAGAATCGTGATACGAAATCGACGCTGTCGCCGGCAGCGGTGGCGATGACGCCGTGCTCGGTTCGCTCGGCAAGCGCGGCAAAGTTTGGCCGGAGCGAGGCGACCGCTGCCTCATCTGGCAGCACAACCATCAATATGTCCTGCCCGATATAGCTTTCCAGCACTCCGTGGCCGAGTGCGGCCTCGAATCCTTCGGGTAATTCTGTTGGCACCGGTTTGTTGGCAGGGAAGTCGAGTACGTAGGAGTCGCCAGCCAAATCCACAGTCAGCGGTCCGCTGGCGGATTGCAAATGGATAGGCCATTGCTCGTGCTTCAGCCTTTCGCGAATCACCGCTGCACTGGCAAGTGTCGCGTGACCACACAGCGGCACCTCAACGACTGGCGTAAACCAGCGAATATGCCATTCACCCGCGGATAACGGCACCAGGAAAGCCGTCTCCGAGAGATTGTTTTCAGCGGCAATCTTTTGCATCAGCGCATCGTCAATCCATGCGGCCAGCGGAACGACGGCAGCCGGATTGCCGCCGAATTGCGTCTCCGTGAATGCGGCGACCTGAAAAACCTGCAACTGCATCAATCTACAAATCCCTTGAGATGTTCGAGATACTTGCCGTGAAGACCGGGGTTCGCGGCAAGCACGGATCTAGTTTCCAGCCCGGGCTGCACCCCATTCAAATCGGTAAACCTGCCGCCGGCCTCTTCGACGATGACCGCAAGTGCCGCGATATCGAGAATGTTGACGTCCGACTCAATGACTGCCTCGATTTTCCCGGCCGCCAGCAAATGGTAGTGATAGTAATCCCCGTATCCCCGGATGCGGTAGGACTTCGCGATCAGCTCGCCGAGGCGTGCCCAGCCATCGCTCATGGCAAGAGACTTGAGATTGCCGGTTGAAATTGCGGCGCGTTGCGGATCGCCGATATCGCTGACGCAAAGCCGCTCTCCGTTCAGCCAGGCACCGCAGCCACGTTCCGCCCAGGCCAGTTCCTCAAACATCGTGCCACATGACACGCCGAGTACGAGCTCGCCGGCGCGCATCAGGGCGATCTGCGTCGAAAAAAACGGATACTGGCGTACGAAAGCCTTGGTCCCGTCGATGGGATCGACCAGCCACAGGTTGTCCGCGTCCTCCTGCGTCTTCCCGGTTTCCTCGCCGTAGAAACCATGATCCGGAAATGCCCCGAGAATAATATTGCGAATCGCCTGTTCGCACTCGACATCAGCCTGCGTGACCGGCGTCAAGTCCTCCTTGATGGTCACGGAGATATTGCCACGGTAGTAACCGCGACTAATTTCCGCTGCGGCGGCCGCGGCTTCCAGTGCGATCTTCAGTTCTGCGGATTTTTTGTCGGGCTGAGACATGCTAAAAACTGCGAATTCCAGGCGAGCCGCAACTATGGCCGGTGCTCATTGCAGAAACAAGTATGGACTTGACTGTCCCGAAGACGGCAGAATTCTGAAACTGGCTGGAAAACCCAAACACATATCAGGGGAAATTCATGGGTCATCGCCTGAGCAAGATTTACACAAAAACCGGTGACGATGGCACCACTGGCCTCGGTGACGGCAGCCGTGTCGACAAGGACTGTCTGCGGGTGGAGGCTTATGGCGCCGTTGACGAGGCGAATAGCGCGATCGGCGTCGTGCTCGGCTTCGCTGCCGTGCCGGATGACATTCGTTGCTGCCTCACGGAGGTCCAGCACGATCTTTTCGAACTGGGTGGCGAGCTGTGCATACCCGGGCACCAGGCGGTGCAGGCCGAGTTCATTACCAGGCTGGAGCGGGACCTCGATGCTTTCAACGAAGATTTGCCGTCACTCAAGGAATTTATTTTGCCGGGCGGCGGTCAGGCGGCGGCGGCCTGCCATCTTGCCAGAACCATCGTAAGGCGCGCGGAACGGCGAGTAAACAGCCTTGGCAAACAGGAACAACTCAGAGACGAGGCGCTGCAGTATCTGAATCGCCTATCGGACTTACTGTTCATTGTTGCGCGGGTGCTGTCTCGCGTCGAGACCGGACAAGAGGTGCTCTGGAATCGCGATCGGTCCGATTCGTAGGAGCTCGGCCCACCGAGCGACAAACATTGAAGGGCATGTCGTCCAACATGCCCTTCAATGTTTGCTGAGCATTAGTCAACCACGCCCGATGAAAGAATATCGCCCGCCGGGGCGGGCTCCTACGGCTAATCTAACGATTTTCGCATCAGAAAAGCAGTATCCGGACATAGCGCACTGAACTCATCAGTTTGCCGAATCTCGTCCGGCGCTGCCGTCCTGTCGACAATTTCGAAATCGTGCTTTTGATAGAAATGCTCGGCATCGATAGTCAACAGCCATAATTCGGCAATTCCGGCAGCCACCGCGGCAGATTCCAGCGCGCCGACAAGCTTGCCTCCGAGGCCGGTATTGCGGGCATTCCTTACGACGACCAGCGATCGCAGCAAACCCACCGTCCCCATGACTTCCAGCCCTATCAGTCCGACCGTTGCGTCTTGGTCTTCGGCAATCAGGAATCCGCCGAGTCTCTCCGGACCAAGATCGTCTACCGGCAAATCGGCAGCGAGCAGCAATTCCCGAGTCGCAATCCAATCGCCGGGTGTCGCCTGTCGCAACGTTGCCATATCAAGATTGATCAATGAATGCTTGCCGACGCCTGCGGCCATCCTCGAGCGCGCTGCAAATGGCCGCGCCTGCATACAGCAACCTCGGTGTTGCGCGCGAGATCTCCGCCGCCGGCATCATGAATTGATTGCCGTAGCGATTGGCCGCCATTGTCGGCCAACGTTCCCACTCACTAAACGCATCCGGACCGGCATCCGTGCCAGCCAGCATCACCTCCGGATCGCGTTCAAGCACGGCCTCGACCCCGATCAAAGGCGCCAATTTGCCGAGATCGCCGAAAATGTTGCGGCCGCCGCAAATTTCGATCAACTGACTGACATAGTGTTCTCCATTGATCGTATACAGCGGCCGAATGGAAACCTGGTAGAAAACCCTGATCGGAGCAGCCTCCGACGCGAGATTGGCCAGCGAATCCAATCCAGCCACGAACTTGTCAGCCTCGGTGTTTGCCGCCATCCGGTGCCCTGTGAGAACGCCAATTCGTCGCAGTGCCGCCGGAATATCTTTCAGGCTCATGGTCCTGATTACCTCTACCCGGAAGCCGCGCGATTGCAATTCGTCGATGACATGCGCGGGCGTGCCGCCTTGCCAGGCGAGCAAGAGGTCCGGCTGAAGTATCGTGAGGAGCTCGAGATCGAGCATGAAGGCATCGCCGACGACGGGTAGTTTGGTTGCCGCCCCGGGAAAGTCGGTGTGAGCGCTAACGCCAATGAGACGGTCACCAGCACTAACCGCGTATACCAGTTCAGCAAGATGCGGCGACAGTGCAACGATGCGCTGCCCCGGATCATTATTGGTGTCCGCAAGTACCTTGCATGCGGACAGACTGATTAATATGAGAACTGAATATCGAAGTCGTGTCACACAGACCAGCCATACAGCGTCATCGCCGCAATGACTGATGCCCAAATGAACAACAGACGGAATACCAGGCCGTTGGCGGCTCTCGCCCCCCGCACGCCACGATCGGAGGTGCTCTCTCCCTCGATATCGTGGAGTGCCATCGCCCCGACACCGACGCGGGCGAGCAGCGATTCGCTCTGCTGATGCGGCGGCATGCCTTTGCTCTCCTCAGGGGTCCGCCAGGCACTGAGAGCACCTTCGAAACTGCCTGCCATCGCATAGCCGATGGCCGTCAATCTTGCCGGGATCCATACCAGCCAGCCATGCAGCATCAGGGAAGCTCGCAGAACGTCGGCATTAGCGTGGACCGGATCACGTGACATATTGAACACAGCACGACGCCGGATGAGATCTGTTACCCGGTAGGCCCATGCGCCCAACGGGCCGTACGGTCCGAATAGCACAAACCAGAAAATGACGGCGAACAACCTGTTGTTCGCCTGGATACAAACTGATTCTTCGACTTTGTGAATTCTGCTGAGCGGGTCGGTGAGTATGTCTGTTTCAATCAGTTTCTTCGATATGCTAAGAATTCGTTCCTCGTCCTTTTCCTCAATTGCCCGACAGTACTCGTCAACATCCTCACCAATATCTTTGGGGCCGAGAGAGAAAAACAGCACCACAACGGCAAGAACGAGATTTGCCACGCCGTATAGTGCGTCCTGCAAACTGAATATGACGAGAAACACCGGCAGAATCAGGAACAACGCCAGCAGGATGACAGGAATCAGCGCCGGCCAGTTCGCAAAGCGATCGATCTGGTGGAATCCAAAGTCGATGATCTGGTCCAGCCAGCGCAAGCGCCGCAGATGAAACAGCTGCGTCGCCAGCCGTTCAACCACCAGACCAATTAACAGGGCAAGTAAAGTCATCGTTCCTCGTCAGTTCAGGTACTTAGAGGTACCCTCAACCCATCATACAATCGCAACCAGTCGAAAGCAGGACCCGGGTCTGATTTTCTGCCGGGCGACACGTCACAATGTCCTGCGATGTGCCTCACTGTAATGTCCGGATAACATTCGCGAATCGCTGTTATCACGGCCGTGAGATGACTATATTGCGCATCGGTATAAGGCGTTTCGTCGTCGCCCTCGAGTTCGATGCCGATCGAGTAATCGTTACAGCAGGAGCGCCCTCGAAAACTGGATTCTCCCGCGTGCCAGGCGCGCCGGCCAAGTGGAACGAATTGAATTAATTCGCCCTCGCGGCGAATCAATAAGTGCGCGGAAACTTTGAGGTCGCGAATTTCATTGAAGTAAGGATGCGCGTCCCAGTCCAGGCAGTTTGTAAATAGCTCCTGCACCTGCGGTCCGCCAAATTTTCCGGGAGGCAGACTAATGCTGTGAATAATGATGAGTTCGGGCTCCATGCCCGCCGGGCGGTCATCCTGATTCGGCGACGGACACTGTGTCCCCGGTCGAATCAGCCCGGCTCCGGGGCTAACGGCGTAGTTCAGTTGCACTGCTTTACTCAATTGTCCATACCCGGTTTAGCCGACGCTTTGACATGGTCATTCGTATCGGGGCATAAGGGTACCTCTATTTACTTTCGTGAGCCAAGAGAGGCAGATAGAGGTACCCTTGATGTCAACGCCACCTGCGCAAGTGCGCGTTCCCCGCGAAAACGAGAACCGATGTCCGCATCACGCCTATTTAGTCCGATTCAATTGCGCGCAAATGCGGGGCTGTCTTTCGGCAGCGAACAGGCGCGTTATGTTGGGCGCGTATTGCGTCTCAGGCCGGGTGATGTATTGACCGTTTTTGACGGCAGCGGCGGTGAGTACCCCGCAACCGTCGACACAATCTCCAAGCAGGAACTGAATCTGAGCCTCGGCGAACATGTTTCCCGCAGTATGGAATCGCCACTCAGGATACGCCTGGTACAGGGCATATCCAGGGGCGAGAGAATGGATATCGTGGTGCAGAAAGCGACCGAACTCGGTGTTCACCGGATATCCCCGGTACTAACGGATTTCTCCGTTGTCAAACTCGAGCCGGATCGTGCTGCGAAACGCCGTGAGCACTGGCAAAAAATTGCACAAAGTGCGTGCGAACAATGCAAGCGGAACATCGTGCCGGCCATCGACGCACCGCAATCCCTGCTCGACTGGTTTGCGGATAACGCCGGCTCGGATGAACTGCAGCTGATGTTGCGGGCAGACGCTGCTGACGCCATGCCGGCGATCGAGGTGCCGGGCAGCGATCTGACCATCCTTATTGGCCCGGAAGGTGGATTCAGCGAGGCGGAGGTCGAACGCGCGACCATGGCGGGGCTTACGGCGGTCAAACTGGGTCCTCGCATCATGCGCACCGAAACTGCGGCGCTGGCTGCAATCAGCATTGCCCAGGCAACCTGGGGTGATTACCGGGCACCATGAGTGACGACAAGCAACGCATCTTGCTTTCGTGGAGTAGTGGCAAAGACTCTGCCTGGAGTCTGCATGTTCTGCGGCAACGAGCTGAAGTCGAAGTCGTTGGCCTTCTGACGACATTCAATAAATTGGAAGATCGCGTCGCAATGCATGCCGTGCGGCGGCAATTGGCGGAGTTGCAGGCGCAAGCTACGGGGCTTCCGCTGATACCTGTCGAATTGCCCTGGCCTTGTCCGAACGACACGTATGAGAGTGCAATGCAGTGCGCGTTGCAACGTGCCGTGAAGGAGTTAGATATACAGGCAGTCGCGTTCGGCGACCTTTTTCTTGCCGACATTCGGTCCTATCGTGAAAAACAAATGTCCGCCTGGCACCTTGAACCATTGTTTCCAATCTGGAATATGCCAACGGTCGAGCTTTCAAGAGAAATGGTTGACAGCGGTTTGAAGGCTATCCTCACCTGCGTCGACCCAAATCAGTGTTCACGTGATTTCGTTGGACGGCAGTACGACCTCGCATTGCTGGACCAGCTTCCCGATCATGTCGACCCATGCGGCGAAAACGGCGAATTTCATACATTTGTTTTTGACGGTCCAATGTTTGACGCACCAATCGATGTGATCGGCGGCAAGATTGTCGAGCGGGATGGATTCGTCTTTGCGGATCTGGCGCCAGCATCCGATTGACGAGATAGCCTGGGCAAACCGACTTAAATATGCTGATCCGAGCCTGATCCGCGACCTCAAAGCGACACTGTGTCGCACGTACCATGCATCGAAACCGGATGTATGTCCGGATGGAATGCGTGGGCCATCATCTCCAGGCCATCCAGGAGACGGGGCCCGGGCCGGCTAAAATAGGCATTGCCATCCGCGACAAATACCTTGCCTGCTTTGACGGCCGGTATGGAGCGGCAAACCTTCTGATCCAGCACGATGCGAATATCTTCAAGCGCCCGATCCTTCAGAAAGCCGCAGCAGGCGATAAAAAAGATATCGGGTTCGCTGGCAGCCACCGTGTCCCAGGTTAATGAACGCGACGGTTTCCCCGGCGTACCCAATAAATCGATTCCCCCGGCGAGTGACACCAGTTCCGGGTTCCAGTGACCGCCGTTGAACGGCGGCATCAGCCATTCGAGAAACGCAACTTTTGGTCGCCGATCCTGGCTGATCTTCGCCGTACGTTCGGCAACTGCAGATCGCCGTGTTCGCAAATCGTCCAGGAGTTCTTCGGCTAAGCGTTCACAACCCAGTAATCTACCCACCCGCGCACAGTCGTCCAGGACATCATCCAGGGTATTCGGCTCAAGATCTACGAGCTCCGGCTTTGTCGGCAACGAATCGATTGCGGCGCTGACGTCCCCGGTCGATACGGCGCAAACGTCGCATAATGCTTGCGAAATGATGATGTCCGGTGCCGCAGCCTCTAGCGCTTGCATGTCCAGATCGTACAATGCCGCATTGTCAGCAAGGTGACCGCGTACAAACGAGTCAATTGCGTCGCTCGATTCGGTATGCGGCACACGAGTACTTGTCATCACCGGGAGGTTTCGAACCCGCGGAGGATAATCACAGCTATGCGACACACCGACCAACTTATCTGCCAGCCCGATGGCGCAGACGATTTCTGTCGCGCTCGGCAACAGCGTGACAATTCTCAAGCTGCTGCGGCCGCTGGCTGCTCTCGCTCAATCATGGCGTGTGCGCCGAACAGCAGCAAGCAATAAGCCGCGTCGGCAATGATTGCCATCCCGAGGTAGGGCAGGCCGTTAACATAGCAGCTGATCAGCCCTGCAACGGTTGGCGAATACATGCCAACAAGCCAGATCGAAAAATTCGAAACCAGAAAAAAAACGACGGCGGCGCTCACCACTGCCAACGCATAACGTCGTGAATTGCGCCGCCCAGCAAGCAACAAGCGGCCGATCAGCGCACTAAGCGCAAAGCCTGTATAGACGAACGCCATTACCGTCAGGTCGTAGAAACCGCCAAAAACGTCGCCGATGAATAACGGGATCAGTGGAACCAGCCAGGCTATACGCAGATTGCCGTATGCACCAGCATAAAGGGCAGTGGCCCCGATCGGCGAGATTCCGAATGGATGAGGAATCAAATGCAGTGCGGTGACCAGTGCTAACAATAGTTTGCTCATTTTGAGTGCTCCGCTATTTCCCGAAACTTACGCGAATTCCCACATATGCGGATCGACCGGGCGTCCGGTATCCGTACACCTGTTCATAGTTTTCATCAAGCAGGTTTAAGGCTCTTACGAAAATGTTGGTGTTTCGATTAATGTCATAGCTTGCCGTGAGATCCAGCAACCAGAAACTGTCGAGTGATACGATTTCTGGTGGCAGAGGAAAAGGCGGGAAAAAAATATCCGTACTCGTGCCACCGTAGTCCGCCACAACCGTGAGATTGGCCCGCTCATCCAGGAACCGGAAACTGCCATTCAAACTGCCGCTGTGGCGTGGACGACGCAACTCCCGCACGTCGCTACCCGATCCATCATTCTGCGTTGAATCGGTATACGTATATGATCCGCCAAAGCTCAGGTTCTGCGTGACATTGAATGTCGCCGCCGCTTCCACACCTTTTCGGATACTGTCGCCGTCAATATTTTCTGCGGTAAACAGAAAAGTATCCGGATCGAAAACAAATCCGTTGATCTCATCTTCAAGATTTTGGTAATACACCGCGAGCTGTAACTCAAAAGCGTTATCAAAGAACAACTGGTCTATGCCAAGATCGATCGATTTTGATTTCTCAGGCTTCAGGTCCAGATTGCCAATGAATTGGCCCGGGAAAAAACCGAATCGCTCTATGAAAGTCGGTGCCTTGCGCCCGGTACCAAGATTCGCCCGAACAATCGTCGTGTCGCTAAAGTGGTATGCCAGTGACAGGCGGCCCGACACGGCGCCGTCGAAATCGCTGTTATCATCATATCTCGCGCTCAACAACCATGTCAGGCGATCAATCGACCTGCCCTGATAATCCGCGATGAAACTGTTAACACTCATTTGCTGATCCTGATTAGGATCGCCGAAACCGATCTCACCCCGCTGTTCAAAACGTGTGCGCTCGTGCTCTATTGCCATCGACAACAGGTTTTCACCCATCTGAATATCCGCTTGATAGGTGAACGTTTTCCTGTCGGATGCAGTTGATGAATTCTGGGCGCCATCGGCCAGATTCATGTTGTCTGTATTCAGGTACCTGGCATAGACATGATGCAACAAGCGACCGTCGAGCGTACTGAGAGTGGCGCCGGCGTTCAAGTAAAAACGCTCCGAATCCGTTGCGACGTCGCCGTCCTGCGGCAAACCGGTGACAAAGAAATCAACGGGATCGAATTGCGAGTATGCATCTACCGCGCGCAGCCCCAGTTTCAATGTCAGGTTTTCCGACGGCCGCAGTTGTCCTGAAACTGACGCAGTGGTCATGTCAGATTCGTCGTCTTCACTGCCACTACGCGAAATGTTGGTGCCGTCCGTATCCAGGCGTTCCAGACCGAATGCCAGCGACCAGATATCGCCACCGGTTCCGCCATTGAGGCCGCCGTTTACGGTATTAAACGATCCGACTTCTGCATACGCATTGATGCCCGGACTATCGCGACCAGACTGTGTGATGACTTGCACTACTGCGGCAAGAGCATCACTACCCCAGAGAGAGCTTTGCGGCCCACGAACGATTTCGATTCGCTCAATATTGTTGGTACTGAGCAGTTCCCAGCGGAAATCGTCTCCACTGGCAGGATCGTTCGCCCTTACACCATCGATTACTACCAATACGTGATTGGCCTCTGCGCCCCTGACCCGAACCTGCGTCTGCGATCCTGTCGTTCCGACGTGACTCACTGTGAAACCGGGAACGGCTCGCAATAAGTCAGTCACATAGCGTGCCTGTCGCAGTTCAATCTGTTCCCGAGTGATGACCGTCGTGGAACTACCCAGGTTTACTTTCGCAATCGGCGAGCGCGAAGCTGTAACAATGATGGTGTCAATCTCTTCCGTCGAGTCACCATTTGTCTGGCCGAAAACCGGGCCGCAGAAAACCAGTCCGTTTACCAGGTAAACGAATACAAGACGATATGACATGAAGCCTCTCCCGCCCGGCTCCCCGCGCCACGCGATTAGAGTCAATCGGGGAAGGGTGTGTGGGAGATTTTAAGAATCTGCACGAAATCGCCCGCCGCGATCAAACTGTGGACCAATCGAAAGGCCGGTCTCCGGGCTCATGAGTGACGCCGAGACGTCTTTGTCGATCGCCTTCCCACACAGACTTGTGCAGTGGCCAGGGTTAGCCCTTGATCGACTGACTCATTTACCGTTGCGGGGGCAGCGACGGCATTGCAACTGCTTGCGCACCGTCTTCCCGTTGAAGTTCCGGTGTGAAACACCTGAAATTCACCTGTCGAAATCGTGAGCAACAATACTGCAGCGATTATTGGTTTGCAACACGTTGGCAACGCAGCGATCAGGCCTGCAAGGATTCTTCCATGATCATACCCTCGAGCGCCTCAAGGTCCGGCACCAGCGGGTACTCGTTGATCATTTTGACGCGGCACAGGACCGGCGCATCTTCGGGCCAGCCGTCAGTGGAGTCGAGATTGAGAACCTCGCGATTAACCCGCACGAGCTGCGGGAACCCCTGCGTCAGCACACCAAAATAACCCGTCTTGATTTTTCCAGTGCTTGAATAGAAGACGACGACACGGGTTCGACCTGTCGGCGCCGGAATATCTTTTCCAATAGTTCCCTCGAATGCAACCACCGGAAGTTCGCGACCATTCCAGTTGATCGTGCCCAGCATCCAGTCCTCGCTGCCTGGCTGCTTTTGTGGCTGCGTGTAGCGCACGACTTCGGCAACGCAGGCGCGTGGCAGAATCAAACGGTCCTCCGACAACGGTACCAGCAGACTGTATAGCTCTTCGGCTTCGGCACTCACGCTAATGTAATTCCCTGTTCGTCAAGTAAACGCCGGATCGCGTCGAGCAGCTGCTCATCCTGATACGGCTTGCCAAGATAGTCATTGACACCGATTTCGATCGCCCGGGCCCGGTGCTTGTCACCAACTCTCGACGTGATCATGATAATTGGCACATCCGACACCCGTTCGTCATTGCGAACGTGCTTCGCGAATTCGTATCCGTCCATGTTCGGCATCTCGATATCCAGCAGGATAATCTGCGGCTTCGCATCCTGCAGTACGCTGATGGCGTCGATTCCATCCCTGGCAGTGACCACACGCATGCCGTTGCGTCCGAGGAATCGCTCCATCACGCGACGCACCGTAATCGAATCGTCGACGACCAGCGCCAGCGGCCGATCGTCGGTCGGTGTTGGCGCCTTACTCTTGAGCTCGACCACGGGTGCGCCGCTGCGCACCAGCGCGTTGACGTCGAGAATAAGCACAATGCGGCCATCACCAAGGATCGTTGCGCCGGAGATACCCCGGATACTTCCCAATTGCGGGCCAACGGATTTGACCACGATTTCCTGGCTGGCAATCATTTCATCGGCGAGCAACGCGGCGGAATTCTCGCCGGCGCGCACCAGGATTACCGGCACGAATGCCTCATCTTCGGGCAACTCGGCGGGCTGACCGCCAAGGTACAGTCCAAGTTGGCGGAAGTGATAAGTCTGCTCGCCGTATTCGTAGGTGGGATCACTTTGGCTCAGCATGTGCTCCAGATCGGCTCTCGCAATGCGCGCCACGCCTTCGACGGTTGGCAAAGGCAATGCGTAGACTTCGTCGCCTGTCCTGACGATCAATGCCTGAGTGATGGCAAGCGTAAACGGCAAACGAATCGTGAAGTTCGTGCCCTGACCGGTAACCGACGAGATCTGTAACGATCCACCCAGTTGTTTGACTTCGTTGGCGACGACATCCATTCCGATACCGCGACCGGCGGACTGGGTCACCTTGCGCGCCGTACTGAACCCGGGCATCAGGATCAGTTGCATGATCTCGTCGTCGCCGACCTTACTATCCGGGCTCAGTAGTTCTTTCTCATAGGCCTTGCGACGAATCGAATCGACGTCGAGACCGGCGCCATCATCAGCTACGTCGATCACCATTTCCGAACCTTCGCGATGCAAGCGAATAGTGATGCGCCCGGTCGCTGGTTTTCCTGCGGCCAGCCTGTCCTCCGCTTTTTCCAGGCCATGAACAACAGCGTTGCGCAGCATGTGTTCGAACGGCGGAAGCATCTTGTCGAGTACCTGCCGATCCATCTCACCGGATGCACCCTCGACTGCAAGTTCGGCTTGCTTGCCGGCCTCTTGGGCCGCCTGCCTGACGAGTCTCGTAAACCTCGGGACGTGGCGCTGGAACGGCACCATGCGAGTGCGCATCAGTCCGTCCTGCAATTCCGCAGTTACGCGTGCCTGCTGCACCAGCAATGTTTCAGCATCTGAGGTGACTGCCCGCAGCAAGTCCTTGAGACTGAACATGTCGCTGGCCGATTCGGCAAGCGCGCGTGACAATTGCTGAATATTGGAGTAACGATCCAGCTCGAGCGGATCGAAGTTCTCTGCCACCACCGTGTCCTGGTGGCCATGCTTGATTTGCGCCTCGGTCTCGATTTCGAGTTTCCGCAGCTGTTCGCGAAGTCTTGCGACAGTCTGTTCGAGTTCATCGACGTGAAACTCGATGGTCGTAATCTGCTGACTCAGCCGCGAATGATAGATGCTGATCTCGCCGGCCGCATTCAGCAAACTTTCGAGGAGTTCTGAATCGACGCGCGCAAATTCCTGGCGGGCATCGCCACTTCGCTGATCCGGTATGACCTGGCTCTCGGCTGCAGATTCTTCCGGCGCCACTTCTGCATCCGGTTCTTCCCGAGGCTCCGGGGCTGCCGGTTCTTTTGCAGCAGCCTTTTTCTTTTTGCCGCCTTTTTTTGCGGGCGCCTCTGCTTCCGGCTCTGGTTCTGGTGCGCTGCTTTCCTCCACGTCCTCCTCGACCGGCGCATCAACGATGACCATGCTGACCGGTACTTCGGGTTCAATCGTGAATTCGACCGACACGGAATCAGTATCCGAATCAGGCTGCGTCACGGTATCGGTCGTCAGCGGAGGCTCGGCAGCTGACAAGTCTCCGGCGTTGAGCGCTTGAATCCGCTGCTCGAGTTCCGCCGCCGCCGCTATTTTCTTGCCGGAGATAACCATATCCCGCATGCGATGCAATTCGTCGATGCTGAGCTGCAGGAGGTCGTCAATTTGCGGGCTCGGAGAAATTCCTCCGTCATCGATATTGATCAGGAGCGCTTCGAGTTCATGGCTTAGATCGCCCATGGCCACGATGCCGGCCATGCGTGCACCCCCTTTCAGGGTGTGCAAATGGCGTTTCAGCGCTTCGATATGATCGCGCGACCCGCGCTCTTTGGCCCAGCGACTCAATGCCTGGTCCGCCGATTCCAGGAGTTCGGCCGCCTCCTCGGAGAATATGGCTGCGATCTCGGCATCGTAATCCGCTGCTTCCGCCGGTTCTTCTGCGACTTCCACAATTTGTTCTACAATTTCCGTCCCTGCTGCCTGTTCCTGGTCTGACGGCGGCTCAATGGTGTCGGTCAGATTCGTCAGGTGCTCGATCAGTACCGCAAAATCAGAACGAGTGCGAGCGGCCTGGTTAATGTCATCAACAATCGTCGCAATCGCTTTGGCTGCAGCGCGTAATGCGTCGATTCCCGACTGCTCAAAGCCGATTTTCAGGTCATAAACCCTACGCACGAAGCGATTCAATGCGCCGGCAACGGCGACACCGCGTTCGACGTTGGCCATGTTCGCACTACCGTGCAAGGTATGGCAGGCACGATACATCTTGTCGGTTACGTGAAAATTCGGCTCGTGCCCCTGGCACGCATCCAGGTAATCGTTGATGACCTTTACGTGACCCGCAGTCTCTTTCGAGAATATGTCGAGCAGCACCGGGTCCATTTCCAGCCCGTCCGCGGCGGCGTCCATATCCTCTACGGCTGAGGTCGCAATCGTCAATACAGCCGCGTTGGGATCACCGTCGGCAAATGCATTCGCGCGTGCAATCATCAGGTCGACATTGGCAGCCGGTTCAGCGCCAACCTCCAGTTGCTCAACCAGTTCCGGCACCACCGCTGCCGCTTCGATAATGAATTCAATCATCGGCGGCGTACACACGAGCGTTCGGTTAATCAGCCGATTCAGCAGATTCTCGATGCTCCAGCAATACTCGCCAATGCGTTCAGCGCCGACCATCCGTCCACTTCCCTTGAGCGTATGGAATGACCGGCGCACCGTAATCAGCGTCTCCATGTCATCCGGTGACTCTGCCCACGCTGGCAAGTCGCGTTTGATGGTGACGATTTCTTCCTTGGCTTCCTCAATGAACAATTCGAGCAGTTCCGGATCGAGATGCTCGGCGTCCGACGCGACGACCTGCATCGAAATCACATTGGTAGCCGTCACCCTCTCGGCTTCACGCTCATGATCCGCGGCAATGGCATCGAGGTCTGCCCGCGCAATTTTCATCGTCTTCGATTTCGGAATTTCGTCCTTCGCTTCCGTAGCGAGGCGTTTTTCCAGATCGCGTAATACGGCGAGACAGGCCTCTGCGTTGTCAAGCATGTACCAGGGTTCGCTGCGCCCGGCTTTGACGGTCTCCATGTAGTATTCGATGCTGACGATGGCGTCGGCCAGCCGATCGGTTTCCTTTTGCGACAATCTGGCCGGGCCGCCGCCGCTCAGGGCCAGGGAAATCAGGTTGCCGATGCGGTCCACAACATCCACAGCCCGCGACTTGTTGAGCATCATCAGGCCGGCCTTGATGCCGCCTATCAGCGCAGGAATGCTGTCTAGTCCCTGCGAGGTGCCGTAGGACCCGAGGCTCTGACTGAATGTCTCCTTGATGCGCGCAAGGTTGATAATGCTTTCTCGCATTACCGCCTCCGCAACGCCCTGGTAGTCCGCATCTTCGAGATCTGGCAACGCGGGTTCGTCACCGGGTACTATCGGCTCCGGCGGTACAATCTGCCGCACCAGTTGCTGATCAAGACGATCTTCTACACGCAGCAGCGTCGACGCGATATCAATAATGGTCTGTTCACTGGGAGCACCGCCCTGGGTGACCAGGGTCTTAAGCCGACCAATTTCAGATTCGATGTCGCCGCGCAGCTCACCGAGACCCAGCACCCCGAGCGTGTCGCTGATCTTCTTGAGCAAATCGAGCTGCGGCACGAGTTCCGCTGGTTTTTTCATGCCGGTGCGAACGTAAATGTCGAGCACGTCTTTGACACGCGCAAGATCTTCCTTGATCGCCGCGGCAACCGTCTTCATGAGCTTTACACTTGGCGCGGACAAACTTTCCCTGGCGTGCTCGACCTGCTCGTCGCCGGGCAGCAGTTCAGAGAGATTGAACGCGGCGCGGATTTCACTGATACGCTCACCGGCGTTGCTCGAGCGAGCAACATAGTACAAAAGATTATTCAGAAGATCGGCGACGGGATGTTTGTCGAAGGCCCCGATTCCTTCATCGATCATCAGTTTGATCTGCCGGTCCGTCTGTCCCAGTAATCGTTTAATGGCGACCGACGTTGCAAGTCCACCGTTTTGCAGCGATTCGAGCACACCACCAACGACCCACCAGAGCTGATACATGTCATTGCGATTTGCGGCACCTTCCAGTGCCTCAATGACGCTCGACAACGTGCGCAGATGCTGTTCCGCATCCGCACCTTTGATCCAGCCCAGCAATGCAAGCTGGAATTTTGGTCTGAGTTGGGTGGCAACTATTACCGGGTCTTCGCCTCCCGTCTTGCGATCAGCTTTTCCGTCGAGCTCATGTTGCGGCGACAGATTCAACAGCAGCAAGGTGCCCTCCGACAGCAATGGCTGTCCCCGCGCCGCGCGCAGGTCGTTCAACATAGGCAACAACACCAGCGCGATATCGCGACCACCCCCTAAAAGTCGCTCGATGTAGATCGGCAATTGCACCATCGACCGCGTCAGGGCCTCCACCCCGTCTTCGCGACCCTTACCCGGGCGCAGGTTGGCGAGATAGTTACAGACCGCTTCCATTTCCTCGGCCAGCAATGCAGCGCCGTAGGTTTCGGTGAGTTTCAGGACCCCGCTTACCTGGTGCAGTAACTGGCCGCTCCTGACCAGCGCCGTCGATCCGCCGCGGCCATCGATACTATCCTCAAGGGCGACATGGGCATTCCGAATGGTCTCCATCA
>SMVA01243812.1_pt1 | contig 16169 bp, 11 predicted proteins | sample 2456451 | NCBI WGS metagenome assembly SMVA01 (sample SAMN11095933, study PRJNA526329) | marine sediment metagenome | biome: Marine sediment; feature: Surficial sediment; material: Deep marine sediment; isolation source: Hadal surficial sediment | place: Pacific Ocean | collected 2014-05 | depth...
ACTCGGCTGTTGTCAGTGTGGGCAAGCTCAGCATCTGCCACAATACATCGGCATCGTAGAGGCGACTCAAGCGCTCGATTGTCCCGCTCACCGCCCGAAATTCGGTTACCAGGGCTTCCAGAGGCTCACCGGTAAGCGGTGGGGCATCCACATTGACGTACAGGGCGGCACCATGCAGCGCTGATTGGGTCAGGTAGTCATTGAGGGCATCATCGTCCTTGAGGTATTGATGTTGCTTGCCCTTGGCAATTTTATAGAGTGGTGGCTGCGCGATGAAGATGTGGCCCCGCTCAATCAATTCACGCATCTGCCTGAAGAAAAACGTCAACAGCAGGGTTCGTATATGAGAGCCGTCAACATCTGCGTCGGTCATGATGATGACGCTGTGGTAACGCAACTTGTCTGCGTTGAACTCTCCGGCACCAATGCCGCAACCCAGCGCCGTCACAATGGTCCCAACTTCCACTGATGCAAGCATTTTGTCGAAGCGAGCCTTTTCCACATTCAAGATCTTGCCCTTCAGTGGCAGAATCGCCTGGTACTTCCGATTTCTGCCCTGCTTGGCTGAACCGCCCGCAGAATCACCCTCTACCAGGTATAGTTCCGACAGCGCGGGGTCCTTCTCCTGACAATCCGCGAGCTTACCCGGTAACCCGGCTATATCCAGAGCACCCTTGCGCCGCGTCATTTCCCGGGCTTTTCGTGCCGCTTCCCGGGCCCTGGCAGCATCGATCATCTTGCCAACGACAGACTTTGCCTCTGCAGGGTTCTCCAGCAAATAATCTGTAAACTGCTTTGCCATTATCTGTTCCACAGCGGTTTTCACTTCCGAAGAAACAAGCTTGTCTTTGGTCTGGGAGGAAAACTTGGGATCCTGAACCTTGACTGAAACAATCGCTGTCAGGCCCTCCCGGGCATCATCCCCAGTGGTGGAAACCTTGGCATTCCTGCCCATGCCTTCTTTTTCAATGTAGGTATTCAGGCTGCGGGTCAATGCCGCCCGGAAACCAGCCATGTGGGTACCGCCATCCCGTTGCGGAATGTTATTGGTATAACAGTGGAGGTTCTCCTGGAAAGAGTCATTCCACTGCATTGCCACCTCTACACCGATACCATCCGCTTGTGTTACATCGAAATGAAAGGCCTTGTTTATTGTTGTCTTGTTCTGATTCAGGTAATCAACGAAGGCCATTAAGCCACCTTCATAGCAATAGGTTTCCTTTTCTCCACTGCGCTCATCAGTCAGCAGAATATCTACACCGCAGTTGAGAAAAGCCAGCTCCCGCAAGCGTTTGGCCAGATAGTCAAAGTGAAAGTGAATATTGGTAAATGTCTCTGGCGATGGCGTGAAGCGGACCTCGGTACCCGAAGCGTTGGTCTCACCGATCTCCGCCAAGGGGGCATCCGGGACACCGTGGTGATAGGTTTGTTCATACATTTTGCCCTGGCGGCGAATCGTCAGCACCAACTCCTCCGAAAGCGCATTGACCACAGACACCCCAACTCCATGCAGACCACCAGATACCTTGTAAGAGTTGTCATCAAACTTGCCGCCAGCATGCAGTACGGTCATGATAACCTCCGCAGCGGACACCCCTTCCTCGTGTACTTCTGTGGGTATGCCCCGCCCATCGTCAGACACCGATACAGACTCATCGGGGTGAATGACTACGGTGATCTTTGTGCAGTGACCTGCCAGCGTCTCATCAATCGAATTATCGACCAGCTCGAACACCATGTGGTGCAGACCAGTCCCGTCATCTGTGTCCCCAATATACATTCCCGGGCGTTTTCGAACCGCATCCAGACCCTTGAGTACCTTGATACTGGAAGAGTCGTAAGTATGTTCTTCGCTCATAGTCATCTCTATAGTGAATTTGTTTCCAACTTACTGGCGGTTTACATCACCATGTTCCACGTGGAACATAGCACTATTTTTCAACCACTCCTCGGGCCAGGCCCCAGTAAGTTGCTTTGTATCAACACAGGTGATATATACCTGCGTATCAAGCTCCATCAGCACCTCCGCCACGCGCCGACAATGTTGCCGGTCCAGCTCAGCGGGCAGGTCATCTACCAGGTAGAGGCAAGACCGCCCCTTCCGCTGCGACAGTAGTTGGCCCTGTGCCAACTTGAGAGCGCAAACTACCAACTTTTGTTGCCCGCGTGACAATATTTCAGACGCCGCGTGGCCCTCAAATAAAACCTTTATATCTGCTCGCTGTGGGCCGACATGGGTAAAACCCTGTTCCCTGTCGGCTTTGGCAGAGCCAGCCAAGCCCTGCTGTAGCGAGATGGTTTTGTCCCAACCCCGCCTGTATCTCAACTCAACCCCCCCCAGGTCCGGAGAAAGCCGCGGAACCAGTCGCTGAAACAAAGGTTCGAGTTCTGCAAAGTAAAGCGCTCTTTGTTCGTCTACTGTCTCCCCGGCTTCACATAACTCCCGCTCCCAGGGGCGCAGTTCGGCATCGCTGATTTTACCATGACGGAGCAAAGTATTGCGTTGTTTTAACGCCTTTTGAAAGCGTTGCCAGACACCGTGGAAACGATGTTCCACGTGGAACACCCCCCAGTCCAGAAACTGTCGCCTATACTCCGGGCTGCCCAGCAGTAAGTTGAAACTATCTGTATTGATTACCTGCAACGGCAGGTGCTCTGCCAGCTCGGAACTCGAGCGCAAATTCTCCCCACCAATTTTTGCCTGCAACCCCCCCTCCAGATCCCGGCTGACGCCCAATGGCTGACTGCCACCCGAGGCCTGCAACACCTCGCCAAATACCGTACAGCGCTCACTGCCGTGGGTAATTATCGATTTGAGCTGGCTGCTACGAAACGATCGAGCCATACCCAGCAGAAAAATACTCTCGAGGACGCTGGTCTTGCCGCTGCCATTATCCCCAAATAAAATGTTGGTTTGTTCAAGTGTCGGCAGAGTCACAGCGCGCAAGTTGCGCACTGCGGTTATCTCCAGCCGAACCAGTGACATTAAGCTCTAAGGACTCTGCAAGCTGCTCACAGACGCATGGGCATAACAACGTACAGCGAATCCCCATCCTCCGATTCCTCTACCAGGGCACTACTGCTGGGGTCAGATAAAGATATCTGCACTTTCTCGCCAGTCAACACGCCCATTACATCCAGCAGATAGCTGACATTAAAACCGATTTCCACCGACTCTCCCTCATACTCTACTGAGACGACCTCCTCAGCCTCCTCCTGCTCGGGGTTGTTTGCCACAATTTGCAGGTTATTAGTGGAAAGAGTCAGGCGTACACCATGGTATTTCTCATTAGACAAAATTGCCGTTCGGGCAAACGCCTGCCGCAACTCCAGCCGCGAACCCAGCACCTTTTTATCGGGGTTGCGTGGAAGAACACGTTCATAGTCGGGGAATTTGCCGTCTACCAACTTTGAGGTAAAGGTGAACTCTTCAGTTTTGGCCCGGATGTGGTTGTTACCTATAACCAGGGCAATCTGCTCTCCCTCATCCTGCAGCAACCGCGCCAGCTCAATGACGCCTTTACGCGGTATAATAACCTGCTTTGATTCCTCTACCGGAAATTCACCTTCGAGCGTGCACATGGCCAGCCGGTGCCCGTCTGTCGCGACCACCCTGAGCTTGTCCGGCTGCAACTCCCATAACATTCCATTGAGGTAATAGCGTACGTCCTGCTGCGCCATCGCAAACGCCGTGCGATCCACCAGGCGTTTTAGCTGACCTTGCAAGAGGGTTATCTTGTGCGTCCCGGTGCTGTCCTCGACATTGGGGAAATCTGTGGCTGGTAAGGTCGACAAGGTAAAACGGCTGCGGCCAGAACGCACCACCATTTTCCCTTCGCTAACACTGAACGCTATATCGCAGCCCTCCGGGAGTGATTTACAGATATCAACCAACTTGCGCGCAGGCACTGTAATCTCACCAGAGTCGCCTGCACTCTCCAATTTGACCCTGCCAACAAGCTCTACTTCCAGGTCTGTGCCTGTTAATGACAGCCACTCTCCGTCCAGCACTAGTAATACATTAGCGAGAATAGGCAATGTCTGCCGCCGCTCTACAACGCCCGCCACCAGGTTCAGAGGTTTTAACAGGGCCTCTCTGGCTATTACAAACTTCATATAAAGCGTTCCTAGTCTGGTTTCAGGTCGTGAGTGAGCGTAACAGGTTCTTGTAGTCCTCTCGAATATCCGCGTTGGTTTCCCGCAATTCTTTGATCTTCCGACAGGCATGTAAAACAGTGGTGTGGTCCCTACCACCAAAACTATCACCAATTTCCGGCAGGCTATGGTTAGTCAGCTCCTTAGACAGGGACATGGCTACCTGTCGCGGGCGAGCGACCGAGCGGCTACGGCGCTTCGACATAAGGTCCGCCACCTTGATCTTGTAATACTCCGCCACAGTGCGTTGTATATTGTCCATACTCACCTGCTTGTCCTGCAGTGCGAGCAGGTCCTTGAGGCTCTCCTTGATCAATTCTACATCGATTGGCTTTGATGTGAAGTGAGCACTTGCAATCACCCTCTTCAGGGCCCCTTCCAATTCTCGAACATTTGAACGAATTCTTTGGGCGATAAAGAATGCAGCCTCCGGTGGCAGGTCGATGCGAGCTTGCGAGGCCTTTTTCATCAGGATTGCCACGCGGGTTTCAAGCTCAGGAGGCTCTATCGCCACCGTCAGCCCCCAGCCAAATCTGGATTTTAACCGTTCTTCCAGCCCTTCGATCTCTTTAGGATAACGATCGCAGGTGAGAATCATCTGCTGACCACCTTCCAGCAATGCGTTAAAGGTATGAAAAAACTCTTCCTGGGAGCGCTCCTTGCCAGCGAAGAATTGTATGTCATCGATCAACAGGGCATCCACCGACCTATAGTAACGCTTGAAATCAGTAATTGCGTTGAGCTGCAGGGCCTTTACCATATCAGCGACAAAACGCTCGGAGTGCAAATACACCACCTTTGCTTCCGGGTTGCGCTGCAGTAGCGCATTGCCGACAGCGTGCATCAAGTGTGTTTTACCGAGACCTACCCCGCCGTACAAAAACAGGGGGTTATAGGATCCGCCTGGATTTTCAGCAATCTGACCAGCAGCAGCCAATGCCAATTGGTTTGATTTACCCTCTACAAAATTATTGAAGGTATAGTGGTCAACCAGGTAATTCTTGTGCTTTATTGACCCTTCTACCTCGATATGCCGATGGCTGCTGGAAAAGCCCTTGGCTGCTTGAGATGCCCCGGGGGCTGTAACTACAGAGGTCTGCTGACCTTGTCGCACCACGGCGCCGGTACCGCTGCTTTCCGGACTGGCATTTCCGGAGTTCTCGCGAGCCGGTGTGCCCTGCGTAATTGTGTTTGTTAAGCCAGCGAAACTTGTACCATTTGCCTTTCTCGGTGCACTGACGCCTAGAGTCACATCGTAGCTCAGTTGCGGCTCCAGTTCCTGAACCAGTTCGCTGATTCTCGCGAGGAACTTGTCATCCACCCATTCTTTCACGAAGCGGTTCGGAGCGAAAAGGTGCAGCTCCTCGCCCTTTTCTTCAGCGCGTAGTGGTTTTATCCAGGTGTTGAACTGCTGTGAGGGCAGCTCCTCTTGCAGACAATTAACACATTTTTGCCAAACTACTTCAGGCAAACTCGACCCCTTTTATACAGAAACAGCAGCAGTACTAACACTTGGCCGGCTGATGCCTGTGTTGTTTTTATGTAATATGTTTGTTCTGGCCCGATAATCCAGTATTGGTATTACCCCAGAGAGCTACGCATTCTACCCCCGAAAAAAGAAGTTATCCACAACTATTATCAACAAAATATATTTCATTTTTTCTTTATATATCAATAACTTAACATGTTATTTGATTGTTTTTTATACAACCAATAGTAAATATTTTTGTGGGGAAATACCTGTGGATAACTTGTGTGTTTCATGATGAAAAATTGTTTATTAGTGGCCACAGGCCAGACTCGACGCGGCTTCTGCCAGCCCTTGGAAAAACCGCCTGGAAGGCCGGTAAAATAAAGCCACAGAATGCGTTGTACTCCAGGGCCTATTTCAATAGAATACACGCCCTTTTTGACGGGCCCCGTTGAGGACCCGAAACAACCACAGAATTTACTGGACTATTTGTCATGAAAAGAACCTTTCAGCCCAGCGTCCTCAAAAGGAAGCGCACCCACGGCTTTCGCTCTCGTATGGCCACCAAGAACGGCCGCCACTTGATCAATCGTCGTCGTGCAAAAGGCCGGAAACGCCTCGCAGCCTGATGCCTGGCGCTGTCCCTTGTGGGTGGGTTTTCCTTTACCAGAGAGGCTCGTCTGCTTGACGCCGGCGCCTATAAGCGCGTATTTGACGGCGCAGATACCAAAGCATCGCACAAATACTTTCTCCTCTTGGGCCGCAGCAATAATCTGGAGCACCATCGGCTCGGCCTTGTAATTGCCAAAAAGAACATTCGATTGGCGGTACAAAGAAATCGTATCAAGCGTGTCGCGAGAGAGTTTTTCCGCAACAACCCAACAGAAAAGCAAGGCCTCGACGTGATCTTCCTCGCCAGAAAAGGTGCTGATCAGTTGGACAATGCCGCTCTATCCACTATATTGCGGCAGCAATGGCAAAAGCTCACGCAACAGTGAAACTCATGCAGACCATATTACTGTCCTTTGTAAAGCTGTATCGATTGCTAGTCAGCCCGTGGCTGGGGAACAACTGTCGCTTTCACCCCAGCTGCAGCCACTACGCCGAACAGGCCATCGAGCAACACGGCGTAATAAAAGGCAGTTGGCTTGCCGCCAGGCGCCTTGGTAAATGCCACCCCTGGCACGAGGGAGGAATAGACCCCGTGCCCCCACCAACTTCAGGCCAATAGATTTTTTTATGGATGTGATTCGATCTCTACTCATCGGCGTCGTCGCCGTCTTGTCATTCATGCTGCTTACTGAATGGGTTAATTTCAGGGAAGAGCACAAACCTGCCCTGCCCAGCCAGGCCATCAATGCGCGAGACCTGTTACCTCAGGTCCCCGCGGCCCTGCCGGGCGGAGAGTCAGATGCACCGGTACTGGATCCAGACACATCAAGCGGTGATGATATTCCCGTAATCACAGATACGACTCTACCCCTGCAACCGGTAGTGACAGCCAGTACTTCCATGATCAGTGCGGAGACGGATGTGCTCGAGCTTATTATCGATCTGGAGGGGGGAGATATTGTTCAGAGCGCCCTGCCTGCCTATCCGGCCCTTATCGACAAGCCTGACAGTCCTTTCCTGTTACTCGAAAACGGGGCGCGCAGATCCTACATCGCCCAGAGCGGCCTGGTAGGAAAAAACGGTATTGATAGTGGTAGTCGAGCCAGGTTCAAAGCGGCAAAAACCAACTACGAATTGGCTCAAGGGGATGATGAGTTACTGGTAGACCTGTTCTTTGAAACCGACGAGGGGGTCAGTATCACCAAACGCTTTACCCTGCGCCGTGGTGACTACCTGGTCGACGTGGAATATATAGTCGACAACCACTCAAAAGAGCGCTGGCAGGCCAACATGTTTGGACAGATCAAGCGCGACAGCAGTCCAGACCCCTCTGCGGAATTACAGAGTGGCATGGGAATGGTGCCCTTTCTCGGCACCGCGATAACCAGCCCGGAGGAGCGTTTCAACAAATTTGATTTCGAGGATATGCAGGAAAAACCCTTCAAGGAAAAGTTGCCTGGCGGCTGGATCGCCATGATCCAACACTACTTCCTCAGTGCCTGGATTCCAGCAGCCGACCAGACCCACACCTACAGCACCCGGGTCACCCGCAACGGCTACAACATAGGTGGCTTCGTCAGCCCGGCACTGGTAGTGGACCCGGGACGCAGCGGCAGCACCGGCGCCAGTCTCTACCTGGGACCCAAAGATCAGTACCGCTTGAAAGAAATATCAGATTACCTGGATCTGAGTGTCGATTACGGTTGGTTGTGGTGGATCGCCCAACCGCTGTTCTGGTTATTGATTAACATCTACTCAGTTGTCGGCAATTGGGGAATTGCCATCATTCTGCTGACAGTGCTGATCAAGGCGGCATTTTTCAAGTTGTCTGCAACCAGTTATCGGTCGATGGCAAATATGCGTCGGGTGCAGCCGAAAATGACTGATATCAAGGAACGCTACGGCGACGACAAGCAAAAGCAATCCCAGGCCATGATGGAGCTCTACAAGAAGGAAAAGATCAATCCCCTGGGTGGCTGTTTGCCCATCCTGGTACAGATGCCTGTATTTATCTCCTTGTACTGGGTGCTCATGGAAAGCGTTGAGTTACGCCAGGCTCCCTTCTATGGATGGATTCACGATCTCTCGGTGATGGACCCATATTTCATCCTGCCGTTGATCATGGGTGCCAGCATGTGGTTTCAGCAGAAACTCAATCCTGCGCCGCCCGACCCCATGCAAGCCAAAATCATGCAGTGGATGCCCATAGTTTTCACCTTTTTCTTCCTCTGGTTTCCCGCTGGACTGGTACTGTACTGGGTATCCAACAACCTGCTATCCATTGCCCAGCAGTGGTTAATAACCCGCCAGATCGAAAAGGCCAGCGCCAAAACCTGAGACGCGCGTTAAACATGTGTACTGCGGCGTATACTATTGGCCATGGATGAACTCGCTGCCCTGGCCGGAGATACCATTGCCGCCATCGCTACCGCAGCTGGTCGCGGCGGTATAGGGATTGTTCGCCTGTCGGGCCCAGCTGCCAGGAGTATCGGGGAAAAAATCTGCCAACAGGAACTGCAAGCCCGGCACGCCCACTACTGTAGCTTTCACGAGCAAGATGCCAGCAACCCTCTGGACGCAGGCATTGCCCTGTATTTTCCGGCACCGAATTCCTTCACCGGTGAAGACGTGGTCGAATTGCAGGGACACGGCGGTCCAGTGGTTCTCGATCTGTTACTCAAGGCTTGCTGCGAGCTGGGTACACGGGTCGCACGTGCCGGGGAATTTTCAGAACGCGCCTTCCTCAACGACAAGCTGGATCTCACCCAGGCTGAAGCTATAGCCGATCTGATCAACAGCACCACCGAGAGTGCAGCCCGGGGAGCCATCCGTTCCCTGCGGGGCGCCTTCTCGGAAACCATAAATGCTCTCATGGAGAATATAGTCGCCCTGCGGGTTTATGTTGAAGCGGCGATAGACTTTCCGGAGGAGGAAATCGATTTTATTGCAGAGGGCGAAGTCGATCGGAAACTGGAGGAGCTCCTGCAGCAATTGAACAAGGTGAGCGCTGCCGCCAAACAGGGAAGTTTATTAAGGGAGGGGATGAAACTGGTTATCGCCGGTAAGCCCAATGCGGGCAAGTCCAGTCTTTTGAACGCCCTGAGTGGTGAAGAAACAGCCATCGTTACCCCCATCGAAGGCACCACCCGGGATGTGCTGCGAGAACATATCCAGATTGATGGACTACCCCTTCATATCGTGGACACGGCCGGACTGCGTACCAGCAGTGATATTGTAGAGCAGGAAGGTATACGGCGCGCGTGGCGGGAAATGGAGACCGCAGAGCACATACTGCTAGTGGTCGACTGCAACGACCAGGACAAGGAAGATCCAGACTCAATCTGGCCAGAGCTACACCAGCACCTGCCAGCATCCATACCCGTCACCATCATTCACAACAAATGCGACCTGGCCAATCAAGCCGCGGGGGTCGAAGCCGCCGGTAAATCCACCATCGTCACCCTGTCAGCGAAAACAGGGGCTGGCATGGATGGACTAAAAGAACATCTAAAACAGGCAATGGGCTACCAGCCAGAGTCTGAACAACAATTCATCGCCAGACGCCGCCACCTGGATGCCCTGCGACAGGCCCGGATTTTGCTTGAGCAGGGACAAAAGCAGCTTAGAGACAGTGGTGCGGGTGAACTGCTCGCAGAAGATTTACGGCAGTGCCATGGCTGTCTCGGGGAGATCACAGGTGCCATGAGCAGCGATCAACTGCTGGGTGAAATATTCTCCAGTTTCTGTATTGGAAAATAGGTTCTTTTGAGAAATCCACAGGCTACCCAGACACTGCTAACAGACTTTTACAGTGAAGTATGGGGGTGTGTGTAAACCCTGCTCTGTCATGTGGGTACTTTCTGGATAAGAGGCATTTATTCCACAAAATACCACTTATCCCCCAATCCAGCGAAACTTGTACTCAGCCAACACACTGCTTGCCCCCGCCGCACCAAGGACTTTTCCATACACCTATCATCAGCTTAACTACTTGTTTTAATAAATTATATTCCTGTTACACACAGAAAAAGTGGTGCATATATATAACAGCAATAACTACCTTATATATCTAATAACTATATTTAATTACTTAATAACAAGAGTAATAAGCTGTACGTATTTTGAACAATAGCAAGAGTGCATTATAATCTCGCGCCTTTGTACCAACTCGCCGGAAGCGGGTGGAATAGACCATGGATAATCAACAACAGTACGATGTTATCGTCATTGGCGGGGGGCATGCCGGCACAGAAGCCAGCTTGGCCGCAGCGCGAATGGGCTGTCGTGCCCTGTTATTGACTCACAGCATAGATACCCTGGGACAGATGTCATGCAATCCCGCCATCGGGGGTATTGGCAAGAGTCACCTGGTCAAGGAAGTCGATGCCCTGGGGGGCGCAATGGCAAGGGCGACTGACCAGGCTGGTATCCAGTTCCGTAAGCTGAACCTGCGCAAGGGTCCGGCTGTTCGCGCCACCCGTGCACAGGCCGACCGCTTGCTGTACAAAAATGCTATCCGCCAAATGCTTCAAAATCAGCCTGGGCTGGATATATTCCAGCAGGCGGTAGATGACCTCATCCTGGAAGGCACAACTGTCAAAGGTGTCGTGACGCAGATGGGATTGCAGTTTCTTGCTCCCTGCGTCGTGCTGACAACAGGCACTTTCCTGGGAGGAAAAATTCATATCGGGCTTGAGAATCACGCGGGCGGACGGGCCGGTGATCCGCCCTCCATCGCCTTGGCGCAAAGGTTGCGGGAAATGCCTTTCCGGGTCGAACGTCTCAAGACAGGGACCCCACCCAGGATCGATGCCCGCTCCGTGGATTTCTCACAATTGGAAGAGCAGTGGGGTGACGAGCCAAGACCTGTCATGTCCTTCATGGGAAATACCGGTGAACATCCTGCACAGCGCTGCTGCTGGATTACCTACACCAATGAACGCAGCCATGAGATTATCCGCGCCAGTCTGGATCGTTCACCCATGTATTCTGGCGTTATCGAGGCGACTGGCCCTCGATACTGTCCGTCGATAGAAGACAAAATCCATCGATTTGCCGACAAGAACTCACACCAGGTGTTTATTGAGCCCGAAGGCTTGACGACTCACGAGTTGTACCCCAACGGGATTTCCACCAGCCTGCCCTTTGACGTGCAACAGGCCATGGTGCATTCGATACAGGGTTTTGAAAACGCACATATCACGCGCCCGGGTTATGCCATAGAGTACGATTTCTTTGACCCAAGGGATCTGCATTACTCCTTGGAAACTCGCGCGGTGAAGGGTTTGTTCTTCGCTGGCCAGATCAACGGCACCACCGGTTACGAGGAGGCCGCAGCGCAGGGCTTGCTGGCGGGTATCAATGCCGCGTTACGGATACAGGAGCGAGAGGCCTGGTGCCCGCGCCGCGATGAAGCCTATATCGGCGTACTCGTCGACGATCTGATAACCATGGGGACCATGGAACCCTATCGCATGTTTACTTCCCGGGCGGAATACCGCCTGCTGTTGCGGGAAGATAATGCCGATCTTCGGCTGACCGAGCGCGGTCGCGAACTGGGCCTGGTGGATGACCAGCGTTGGCAGCGCTTTACTCAAAAGCGGGAGGGTATTATTGCCGAAGAGCAACGCTTGTCGAATACCTGGATACAACCGGGATCTACGGAAGCCCGCGCACTGGAAGCGAGCCTGGAACACCCCTTGAGTCGAGAGTACAACCTGGCGGAATTGCTCAAGCGTCCGCAGTTGGGCTATAGCGATCTGACGGCAATTACCGGTGAGGCAACGATTGATGCCCAGGTGGCGGAGCAAGTAGAGATAAAGGCCAAATATGCCGGCTATATCGAACGCCAGCAGGGAGAAATCGATCGACTGCGTCGGCATGAGAATACAGCTCTGCCGGCAGACCTTGATTATTCTTCTATCGAGGGATTGTCCAACGAGGTCAAGCAAAAACTCTCCGCAGCGAAACCGGAGACCCTGGCCCGTGCCTCTCGAATTCCCGGTGTTACCCCGGCAGCGGTCTCCCTGCTACTGATTTATCTCAAAAAGCGCGGTGCTCTGGGTCGCAAGATTGCCTGAGCCGATCGTGACATCATTAGTACAGCGCTCCGCGCTGGCTGAGGGGCTAGGGGCCCTGTCGATAGAATCGGGCTGCGATTTCGAAGATAAACTGCTGGCGTACCTCGAACTACTGCAGCGGTGGAATTCTGCCTATAACTTGACAGCAGTGCGTGATCCTTTGCAAATGGTCTACCGCCATCTGCTGGATAGCCTGGCAATTGCAGCTTACATACCGGACTCGGCCCGGCGCCTGATCGACGTGGGAACTGGCGCTGGTTTGCCCGGTATCCCCCTGGCACTGCTCTATCCTGACCAGCACTACACCCTGCTGGACAGCAATGGCAAGAAAACCCGATTTCTTTTTCAGGTGAAAACTGCACTGGGCTTGGATAATATAACGATTCACCGTGAGCGCGCTGAACGGTGGGAACCGCGAAAAACCTATGACGTGGTTCTCTCTCGAGCCTTTGCTTCCCTTGTGGATATGCTAAAAGTGTGTGCCCACCTGTGTAGCGGCAATGGTTGTTTCCTGGCTATGAAGGGAACCTGGCCAGAACAGGAAATCGCCGCCCTGGCGGGGCGGTGTGATGTGCGTCAAATCCATGTATTGCGAGTGCCCGGTTTGGAAGAAGATCGGCATTTAGTAGAATTAGGGCCCCTGCAAGAGGGCCTCCAGGGGAATCAACGTGGTTAAAATTTTCGCGGTAGCCAACCAAAAGGGCGGAGTGGGCAAAACAACGACCTGCGTAAACCTGGCCGCCTCGTTGGCGGCGACCCGCAAAAAAGTGTTGATGGTTGATCTCGATCCCCAGGGTAATGCCACCATAGGTAGTGGCCTCGAAAAATACGAGCTGGAGCGTACGCTCTACGATGTTCTGGTTCATAATATCCCCGTGCAACAGGTTCTTCAGCGAGCAGAGGAAGCGGATTTTGACGTGTTGCCATCGAATGGTGATCTGACAGCTGCGGAAGTGGAATTGTTGCACCACGGTCACAAGGAACGACGATTGTCCGAGGCCCTGGCTTCGATACAGGATGAATATGACTTCGTATTAATCGATTGCCCACCATCACTGAACATGTTGACGCTCAACGGACTGGTAGCTGCAGGCAGTGTACTTATTCCAATGCAGTGCGAATACTATGCTCTTGAGGGTTTGTCTGCGCTTATCAATACAATTCATAGAGTGGCGGAGACAGTGAACCCGGGATTGCATGTGGAGGGCTTGTTACGAACCATGTATGACCCCCGCAACAGTTTGACAAATGATGTGTCGGCGCAACTGCAGGATTATTTTGGGGAGCGCCTGTATCGTACGGTAATACCGCGCAATGTGCGCCTGGCAGAGGCGCCGAGCTTTGGCGTGCCGGCCTTACAATACGACCCCAAGTCACGTGGCGCAAAGGCTTATCTGGCGTTGGCTGGAGAAATTATTCGTCGGCAAACTGAGGTGTCGGAAAGCCTGGCGACAACGGAGTAAAACGAATTATGGCATTCAAAAAAAGGGGCCTGGGCAGAGGATTGGAAGCATTGCTGGTGGCGTCGGGAAGCGGCGAAACAGAGGCAGTCGAACAGGAGGAGTCAGCAAACAAGCTCCGCGAAATACCCGTGGACCTGATCCAGAGTGGCAAGTATCAGCCACGCAGGGATATGAACGCAGAAGCCCTGCAGGAGTTGGCGGACAGTATCAAGGTCCAGGGTATAATACAGCCTATCGTTATACGCTCCATCGGTGAGGGCAAGTTTGAGATCATAGCTGGCGAGCGACGTTGGCGGGCAACCCAGCTTGCCGGTCTCGAAGCAATTCCCGCACTGATCCGGGACGTGCCCGATGAGGCGGCAATTGCCATGTCTCTGATCGAAAACATCCAGCGCGAAAACCTCAACCCGATCGAGGAGGCCATGGCCCTGCAGCGCTTGCAACAGGAGTTTGAGCTCACCCAGCAGGAGGTGGCTGACGCGGTTGGCAAGAGCAGGACCACGGTAACCAACCTGTTGCGACTGATGGGCTTGCAGGTTGATGTTCGCACCCTGCTGGAGCATGGCGATCTGGAAATGGGTCACGCCCGGGCTCTGCTGGGCCTGTCGGTCGATGACCAGTCAGCAGCGGCGCGCAGGGTTGTCGGCAAGGGCATGTCGGTACGCCAGACGGAAGCCCTGGTGCGCAAACTGTTGAGCGATAAGGATAAGCCGGCAGCGGAGCCGAAACGCCTCGACCCCAATATTCGCCATCTCCAGGACCAGCTAGCGCAGACCCTGGGTGCAAAAGTGCAAATCCAGCATACGGCTAAAGGTAAAGGTAAGGTGGTGTTGAACTACAACTCACTGGAAGAGCTGGACGGGATATTGCGGCACATCAACTAAGGGAGCCTCTGAACAAGTCTAAGACGCTCCCTGGATCCTGAGCACAGCATCTGGTGGTTTTGCTTCACCCCCATACCAGATGCAGTGGTAGATGTGGCAGGCACAGGCTTGTTGCGGCTATTTGTCGTGATCGTGTCGCGAACAGGCGATAATTATCGCTCAATCAGGGGTAATACCGGTTGAACCGGCTGCCCAGAAAACCTATAATTCCGCCGCCCGATTCAAGGGTTAGTAAGAGAGTTAATGGCAGCCTATGCGTGGCGCTGAAATTTCTCGGCCTCCAGCTCATCGAGTTACCCTGGCACAGTTGCTGGTTCTGCTGTTGATTTGGTTGGGATTGGGTAGTTGGGCCCCGGACATCGCACACTCTGCCCTTTTGGGGGGCCTGGTAGCTGTTATTCCGCAGGCGTGGTTTACACATCGTGTATTCCGCCGCCAGGGCGCGCAGGCTGCAAAGCAGATGGCGCGAGCCAGTTATACGGCAGAAGCAGGAAAGTTTTTTATGGCGGTAGCGGGGTTTGCCCTGGTTTTCGCCCTGGTTCGGCCCATTGTTGGCTGGGCTGTATTCGCCGCTTATGGCGTTATGTTGGTTATTCAAGTGATTGGGGCCTGGTACTTGTTGCGTCTGGCACCCACCAGGTTTCGCTAACGAATTATGAGATTTTTACATGGCAGCTGAAGGTCAAACGATCTCTGAATATATTATTCACCATCTGACCAACCTCACCTATGGCAAATTGCCGGCGGGTTTTGAGCGTCACGATGAGCATGGGGAAGTATACACACTAAGCCAGGACACGTGGACGATGGCCCATGATGGTATTGAAGCCGGTGCCATGGGTTTCAATGCTATCCATGTTGACTCTCTGGCCTGGTCTATCGGTCTGGGGATTATTTTTTGCTGGATATTTCGCCGGGTGGCCATGAAAGCCTCCAGTGGTGTGCCCAGTGGGGCGGTTAACCTGGTCGAGATGGTTGTCGAGTTTGTCGACACCACCGTCAAGGATACGTTTCACGGTCGCAACAAGCTGATCGCTCCCCTGGCGCTGACTATTTTTGTGTGGGTCTTCCTGATGAACCTGATGGATTTGATCCCGGTGGATCTGATTCCTGGGCTGTTCGCCCTGGCGGGGGTACATTTCCAGAAAATCGTGCCTTCCACGGATCCGAATATCACCATGGGCATGGCCCTGGGCGTCTTTGTGCTGATGCTGTACTACTCCATCAAGATCAAGGGCATGGGTTTCGTCAAGGAACTGGCGCTGCATCCCTTCGAGCACCCGGTTTTCATTCCGCTCAACCTGTTCATGGAAATTGTCGGACTGCTGGCCAAGCCCTTTTCTCTCGGTTTGCGACTGTTCGGCAACATGTACGCCGGGGAGATGATTTTTATATTGATCGCCGCACTCTACGGTGCGGGCCTGATGTGGTTTATTCCGGCAGGTTTGATTCAGATGGGCTGGTCGATATTCCACATTCTGATCATTTTATTGCAAGCTTTCAT
>SMVA01180055.1_pt1 | contig 16167 bp, 10 predicted proteins | sample 2456451 | NCBI WGS metagenome assembly SMVA01 (sample SAMN11095933, study PRJNA526329) | marine sediment metagenome | biome: Marine sediment; feature: Surficial sediment; material: Deep marine sediment; isolation source: Hadal surficial sediment | place: Pacific Ocean | collected 2014-05 | depth...
AATCGGGGATCGCGGAACGGGCACGCTCCGACTCATGCTCCGTCGTGGCGACGTCGACGTACGCGCCATCTGCGACATCGATCCCGATGCGATCGCGCGAGGGCGCGAACAGTTGATCGAAGCCGGCGTCGAAAACTTGGGTGTGTACACTGGAGAGGAATCCTACCGCGAGTTGGTCGAACGTGAGGACCTCGATGCAGTGCTGATCGCGACCCCCTGGCGACTTCATGCGCCAATGGCGTTGGCGGCGATGCGAAACGGTAAATGGGCGGCGGTCGAAGTGCCGGTTGCCGTAACACTGGAGGAGTGCTGGGAACTTGTCGAAACGTCCGAGGAGACGGGTATTCCCTGCATGATGATGGAGAACGTGTGTTACAGACGCGATATCATGGCCGTGCTTAACATGGTTCGTGAGGGTCTCTTTGGAGAGTTGATACACGCTCAATGCGGGTATCAACACGACCTGCGTTTTGGGTTCAAGTTTCGGCCCGGTGTGGAGTTCGGTGAGAATGCGCGTGGTCCCGCGCGATGGCGTACGCAGCATTCAGTGACGCGGAACGGCGACATCTACCCGACGCACGGGATAGGTCCGGTGAGCCAGTTTCTCGATATCAATCGTGGCAATCGATTCGTCACTTTGACGTCTACCGCGACCAAGACGCGTGGCCTGCACCAACACATTGTCGATCATGGTGGGCGCGATCATCCAAACGCCTCTGTGGAGTTCAAACTGGGTGACATCGTGACGACCGTGCTGAGTTGCTCGCGTGGCGAGACCGTCGTACTCATGCACGATACCAATTTGCCTAGGCCGTATTCGCTCGGGTTCCGGGTGCAGGGAACCAAAGGGATCTGGCAAGACGATCTGCGATCGGTCTATTTCGAGGGCCGCAGCCCCCGGCCACACCGATGGGAAGAAGCGCGCGGGTACCAAGAGACGTTCGATCACGCCCTCTGGAAGCGATATACCAGTGATGCCGAGGGTGCAGGGCACGGCGGGATGGACTTCTTCGTTCTCAACGGGTTCGTCGAATCAGTGAAGCGACAGGTTCCCCCGCCTATCGATGTCTACCAATCGGCTACGTGGAGTGCGATCAGTGCGCTGTCAGAGCAATCGATTGCGTTGGGCAATCACCCGGTCGTGTTTCCCGATTTCACCGCCGGGAAGTGGGCAACGGCGAGCCCGGACTTTGGGTTCTCCGACGAATTCTAAGGGAGGATGCTGGATGCTGAGGCGAGGGCGAAGGGCGAAGAGCAGAGGAGGCATTAGTACAGTGTTGATCCTGTTGTTTGCCGCGTGTGCCGGACCGGCACCCAAGGTGAAGAGGGTCCTTGTGATCGGTATTGACGGTGTGCGCGTCGATGTGCTTGCCCAAGCCGAAACACCGACGATCGATTCGTTGATCGTCGCCGGGGCCTTCACGACGTCCGCACGCAACGTGCTGCCCACCGTCTCCGGGCCGAACTGGTCGAGCATGATGACTGGTGCGACCCCGGATAAGCACGGTGTACACTCGAACAATTTTTCCGGCAACGCGTATGACGAGTTTCCCGATTTTTTGACTCGGCTGGAACGCATCGATCGAGCGTTCGAGACCATCGCGATCGTGGATTGGCCGCCCTTGGGCAGCACCGCTGCCGGAGGTCCATTGTTTGGCGACTCCGTAGATTTCCGTGTTCTGGTGAACGGCGACGAACTCGATTACGAGGTGGCCGATTCTTTCGTCACGCGCGAGGCGGTCCGCGCGTTGGAGACGCAAGATCCGCACGCCATGGTGGTCTATCTAGGGAACGTCGATGTAGTGGGCCATGAACACGGGTCGCTCTCGCCAGAATATCGAGCCTCGATCGAAACCGCCGACGCCCAGGTGGGTGTCATCCTCGCTGCGTTGCGTGCCCGCCCAACGTATATTGAGGAAGATTGGTTGCTTCTCATAAGCACCGATCATGGCCGTCGCGACGACGGTGGTCACGGTGGTGAATCAGAACTCGAACGGACGATTTTCTATCTCACCAGTGGCCCGTCCGCTATGGCTATCGAACCTGGCGCCGCGGTGACCTTGCTCGATGTTGCTGCCACGGCGTTGGCTCATCTGGGTGTTGCAATCGATCCATCGTGGCAATTGGATGGGAAGGTGGTTGGATTGCGCCAACAGTGAGGCGGACCGATGAGCGATGTGTTGTCCGAGCCTCTGCTTGGGGAGCTGGTACACCGTTTCCAGAATGAGTTCGGGGATGCCCGAGGTCTCCATGTCGCTTGGGCGCCCGGCCGGATCAACCTCATCGGCGAACACATCGACTACAATCATCTCCCCGTGCTCCCAATGGCCATTCAGCGGGGTACCTACCTGGTCTTCAAACCGCGTGACGACGCGCACGTGCGTGTTACGAGTTCCAACTCTCGATTCGAACCGCGATCATTCGACGTCGCGGAGGAGATTCAGCCCTACGAGAGCGGTGATTGGGGGAACTACGTCAAGGCAGCGGCGCAGACGTTGGCGGTGCGCTACTCGGTTGCGACGGGCTTTGATGGGCTCGTGCATTCGACGCTCCCCATCGCTTCGGGCCTGAGTTCGTCGTCCGCGCTCGTCGTGGCTGCAGCCCTGGCATTCCTGACCGGTGGAAGCGACGACTGTCGTCCGTTCGACCTCATGGAGGCGCTCGCGGAGGGTGAGCGGTACGTGGGCGTGCGAGGTGGAGGCATGGACCAGGCGGTCATTCTCGGCGCACGCGAAGGTGCCGCGACCCATGTCTCGTTCGCACCGCTGCAGATCGAACTCGTGTCTATCCCGGGCACTTGGCAGTTCATCGTCGCCCATAGCCTCGAGGACGCACCGAAATCTGAGGGCGCAATGCAGGTTTATAATGAGCGAACGGAAGAGAGCCATGGGGCGGTGCGCACAATGGTCGAGGCCTTTGGGTTGGACGCTACGGTTGGCGAGTACCAGGCATTGATCGACGAGGTGGGGCCCGAGCGCCTGTTGCGAGAAGCGCAGCGGCGGCTCGATGCTACCCAACACCGCCGGCTGCGTCACGTCGTGACGGAGACGGATCGCGTGTTCGCAGCCGTCAGGATGCTCTCACAGGAAGATCTTTCGGGTTTTGGGCCACTCTTGTGCGACTCGCACAGGAGCCTTCGAGATGACTATGACGTAAGCACGGCGGAACTCGACGAATTGGTCGAAACGGCGGTGGCAGCTGGAGCCGTTGGAGCGCGGCTTACGGGCGCGGGACTAGGTGGGTGCGTGATCGCGTTATGCGATGCCGCGAACGCACCGCAGGTTATCGAGGGCTTGACAGCTAATTTCTACGATCGGCGGGAATTCGACACACCCATCGAGGATGTGTTGTTTACCGTCGCTCCGTCTGACGGCGCACGAGTGTTGAGCCTGTAGGCGAACCTACTCGAACGAGATCATGGGAATGGTCTTGAAGAGACCAAACGCCGCGACCGCCGTTCCCGTCAAGAGCATCAAACCATAACCGGCATTGCCGTAGAGCAGGTAACCGGTTCCGAACAGCGCCGTGTACACGACGGTGCACCCCAGGAACCACGCCAGGAGGGCGGGAGCCAACTCGGCGCCGGCCTTGGAATCGCTGTCGACCTTGACGGCTCCTCGCCAGCCAGCCTCGAACGGCCGAATGCGATCGTAAAATGATTGCAGCGTTTGGGTATCGGCCGGTGGCGTGAGCCAAGTGACGCTGAGCCACACGATCGTTGTGATGCCCACGGCCAGCACCAGCTGGAACGATGGGTCGATTGGTGCGAACCCGAATCTTTCGTGAGCAACCTGGAAATAGATCGCGACGAAAAGCGAAACAATCATGGCGGACAATTCGCTCCACGCGTTGATGCGCCACCAGAACCACCGCAACAGGAAGATCAATCCCGTACCGGCGCCGATCTGGAGAAGGATCTGGAAGGCTTGCAAGGCGTTCTCGAGCCACAATGCCACAATCGATGCCAGGACGATCAAGGCCACTGTGGATACTCTCGCAACCATAACGTAATGTGCTTCGGTCTTCGATGGATTCACGAACCGGCGATAGAAGTCGTCAACAATGTACGACGCGCCCCAATTCAGATGGGTGCTGATCGTAGACATGTACGCGGCTGCCAATGATGCGACAACCAGGCCGAGGAGCCCGTGCGGTACGAACACCAGCATCGCAGGGTACGCCAGATCGTGGCGCACGATCGACGAATCCAAATGGGGAAATCGTTCGGCCAATGCGGCAAGATCGGGATATACCACGAGTGAACACAGAGCCACGATGATCCACGGCCATGGGCGCAGCGCGTAGTGTGCAATGTTGAACCACAGCGTAGCGCGCATCGCCTCGCGTTCGTCGCGTGCGGCCAACATGCGTTGCGCAATGTATCCACCTCCGCCTGGTTCAGCACCCGGATACCAGATGCTCCACCACTGCACGCTGATGGGAATGATGAAAACCGCGGCAGCAGTCTTCCAGTCGGAAAAATCCGGCAGAAAAGCCAACTTGTCGGCTACGGCGGGGTTGGTCATCAAGTTGGCCAAGCCGCCCACGTCAGGGTGCGCGAGGGCGTAGTATGCGGCGGCGATCGACCCGACCATAGCGATGGCAAAAAGCAACAGGTCGGTGACGACGACACCCCACAGGCCTGTCGTCGCCGAGTACAGGACCGTGAGCGTTCCCGCCACGAGGACAGTGGTCTTTTCATCCACGCCGAGCAGGACACCGCTGATTTTCATTGCCGCCAACGTGACCGTGGCCATGATCATCACGTTGAAGAACACGCCGAGGTACAGAGCCCGAAAGCCGCGGAGGAACGCGGCAGGGCGTCCTGAATACCGGAGCTCGTAGAAACCGACGTCGGTAAACACGCCCGAACGTCGCCAGAGCTTCGCGTAGAAGAAAACCGTGCACATTCCGGTGATCAGAAACGCCCACCAAAGCCAGTTTTGGCTCACTCCGCCGGTTCGGACCAGTTCGGTCACCAGGTTCGGTGTATCGGTCGAGAAGGTGGTCGCCACCATCGAGGTGCCGATGAGCCACCAGGGTAGCGACCGCCCCGAGAGGAAATACTCCCTGGTGCCCGTGCCGGCGCGGCGGACGAACAACAAACCGACCACGACGACTACGGCACCGTACAGGGCCATGACGACCCAATCACTTGTGGTGAGTTGCATAGGAGCTCGACGGGGATGGCGGGTGAAAGAATAGAACGCGCCGGCCACGCGCGCCAGCATTCTTGACGTTCCGGTTGCCAGGCGTACGTTCGCGCCAGAAACCTTGAGAAGGGGGTTTTGTGTCACGACGCGTGGTGGTGCTCGTATGTTTGACGGTCCTCGTTGGAGCCTGCGATCGGCAGGACTTCGATCAACTTGCCGTATCATCGCTCGCCCAGATCGACGGCGAGATCACACTGGCCGGGTTGGAACGGCCGGTGGAAATCAGGCGGGATCCATGGGGTGTCGCGCATATCTACGCCGAGACGGTCGAAGACCTGTTCTTTGCCCAGGGGTTCGTGGCGGCGCAGGATCGACTTTGGCAACTGGAGGTGTGGCGCCGAGTGGGTGAGGGGCGTCTCTCGGAAATCGTCGGACCGGAAACGGTCGAGCGCGATCGGCTAGCCCGGCTGCTCAAGTACCGTGGCGATATGGATGAGGAATACGAGAGTTATCACCCCGATGCAAAGACGATCATATCGTCCTGGGTGCGCGGGGTGAACGCGTTTATCGAGGTCTCGCGAGACAACCCGCCGGTCGAGTTCAAGTTGACGGGCATCGCCCCCGAGCCCTGGGCTCCGAATGTGCCCATCATGCGTATGGCCGGACTCCCGATGACCGGCAATGCGCGCAACGAGTTGTCGCTGGCACGAAGCGTCGCGCGTCTAGGTCTTGAAGAAGCGAACCGGCGCGACCAACCCGATCCGTTCCACCGCCTCCACGTGTCTGACGGCCTCGACGTGGCGAGCATTCCGCCCGAAGTCCGTGAGATTCTGAACACCGGTTATCAACCCGTACCGCGTATTCCTCTGGTGGGTGAGTACGCGACCTGGGAGGTCGATGATGATCTGCCGCCCCAGGGTTCGAATAACTGGGTAGTAGGTGGGGCGATGACCATGACCGGCAAACCGCTTCTGGCCAACGATCCCCATCGGTTCCTCTCCAACCCTTCGCTGCGGTACTTGGTGCACTTGAACGGTCCCGGGTGGAACGTGATAGGTGCCGGAGAACCGGCGTTGCCGGGTGTTGCCATCGGCCATAATGAGCACATTGCCTGGGGCCTTACCATCGTCGGTATCGATCAACAGGACATCTTCGTCGAAGAAGTCAATCCGGCGAATCGCAATGAGGTGCGTTGGCGTGGTGGGTGGGAGCCGCTCCGAATCGAGATCGATACGATCCACATCAAGGACGAAGACCCTCGAGTGATCGAACTCAAGTTCAGTCGGCACGGCCCCATCATCTACGAGGACACCGTCAACGGTCGCGCCTATGCCTTCAAGTCTATTTTGGCCGAACCGGGGACGGCGGGATATCTCGGATCGTTGCGTGTGGACCAGGCGACCAATTGGGATGAGTTCCTAAGCGCTATGGACCACTGGCTCATGCCGTCCGAAAACATGATCTACGCGGACACTGCTGGGAACATCGGGTGGCAGGCGGCCGGGCTCACTCCTATCCGGTGTTGTGGTTGGGTCGGTCGATTGCCGGTGCCGGGTACGGGGGAGTACGGTTGGCGTGGTTTCAGGCCGATGCATGAACTCCCGCGCGAATACAATCCGCGCCGCGGGTATATCACGACCGCGAACCACAACATCATGCCGCCGGGATACGATCCGCCGTTGGGATACGATTGGTCGTCACCGCTGCGGTATCTGCGTCTCGATGACGTGTTGTCGGACAGTGGTGGGTTTACGGTCGAAAAGTTCAAAGCGCTCCAGCAGGACGTTTACTCCAGTGCCGCGCATGAAGCTGTGCAGGTGCTCCGGAATTGGGAAGCTTCCGACGCGCAGGCCGAACGGGCTCGGCGTGTCCTGCTGGAATGGGACGGGTGGCTGCGTGCGGACGGAAGCGCGGCGGCGATCTACCGGGCGTGGAGGGACACCGTGAATCAACGGGCGCTCGATCCAACAGTCGACGCGGCAACGCGACGTCAGTTGGCAGAAGATGCACTTGGCCATGCGGTCGATCGGTTGGAGACCGAGCAGGGTTCGGATTGGAACGCGTGGCGATACGACCGACTACGGTACACCCGATTCCCCCACTGGGTGACCGAGGCCTACGACATTCCGCCGGTACCCCGGCCCGGTGACCGCACGACGGTCAATCTTACCGGGCAATCCGGAGCGTCGTTTCGTGAAATCATCGATCTGTCTGATTGGGACAACTCCGTGGGGACCAATGTGCCGGGTCAATCGGGCCAGCCCGGTAGCCCTCACTATGACGATCTCGTGTCGTTCTGGGCAAACGGTGAATACTTCCCGTTGCTGTTCAGTCGTGAGGCGATCGTGGAGAATACCGCGAACCTGCTAACGCTCAGGCCGGCGAACTAGCTCGATCCATCGCGAAGGTTGTTGGGGTATGCCCCGCTGGCGATGAGCCCGTGGATACGGTCGGTGACTGCCGTCCGATCCGCGCGATACGTCATTCCAAACCCAGCTTCTGCACCACCGACAACATGGACGCGGCACTGACCGGTCTGCAGTTGTTCGTTGATGGCAGCGCCAATGAGAAATTCCTCCTCGGACTCGTTGTCGGCGGCTTCACGGAATCGATCGAACTGTTCCGCCAACGGCTCAAAGAGTGACTCGGCGAAGCCCCAAAGATTCATTGAGACCATTTCAGACCCCGACAACGCGACGACGCTTCCATCCGTTGCCCGTCCGACATAACCGTTGCCTGAAGGCATGATATCCCGCACTTCGAAAATCGATTGCAAGGACCCGTCCTCGGCGATCTCGCACACGGCACGGGAAACGCCGCCATCCTCGGACATCGGTGTGGTGCTCAGGCGATACGCCACGAGTGCATGGTGTCCTGGGTGGGTGGCGAGGGAGTCCCTGAGTTTTGTGAATCCTTCCGGGGGGTACCAATCGTCGGCATTGACGACGGCAAACTGACCTGAAACGGCATTGCGTGCCGACAGTATCGCGTGTCCGGTACCCCACGGGCGTCGCCGGTCGGGCCGCGGATGGTCTTGGTACGCGTATCGCACCGATACGTCGTTACCCCAGATATTGGTTACATGCGTCTCAAACTCCCGTTCAGCGTCCTTTTGGATAACCAGTACGGATTTCCGGTAGCCCGCACGAAGCGCATCGTAAATTGCGTAGTCGAAGAGTGCCTCGCCGTTGGGGCCTACCGGAGCAAGTTGCTTCCCGCCGCCAAAACGCGACGAGATGCCGGCGGCGAGAACGACGAGCGTTGGCATGTAACTCTCCTTCGTTATTTGCGAATGCTACGTCGCACCATGATAGGGTCAAGCGCGGGAACACGGTAACCCGAACTGTCGGGTGGCGGTTCTGCGAGAGGGCACGTGCAGATACATTCCCCATTTCCTAGCGCAGGGGTATGCCAATGACAAATGTGACACTGGCCCAGATTGCGGATGGGGCCTCGTTTCCCAAACGGGCCACCGCCGGCGCGTTCGGACATGACCTCGCCACGATTCAGGACGAACGCGTAGGCGGCCACGAAACGCGCATCCTGCCCTGCGGTTACCAATTGGCTCACGATCTGCCGTACGATGACACCGGGGGGCTCGCTATGCTCGTCCTACCCCGGTCCAGCCTGTCGTTGAAACATGGATTGATTCTGCCCAATTCACCGGGGCTGATCGATGCGGACTATAGCGGGCCAATTGGGATCATCGTGCACAATCTGCGTGACGATCCGATCGTTTTGTCGGCAGGCACCCGGATTGCGCAGGCGGTGTTCGTCGAGTTGAAGTTCCCGCGGCTGCAGGTAGTAGACAAAGTTGATCCGAACCGGAACCGTGGTGGATTCGGTTCTACCGGAAACTGACTGGCAGAGGGCTAATCGGTAGGGGCGGGATCCCATAGGTGAGTGCGACCATTACAGCATGTGGAGAAGAGCACGAGGCGCGCCCCGTCAAACCCAACGCCATGTTCCCTCGCACCGAGAATTTCCTGGTCGTACACTAGGCGCGGTGGGATGAACTCGTCGTCAAGGTCTTGACCTGGAACGAATATGTATCGAGCGGAAGCTTCGACGTCCCCGTCTCGCAACACCTCGACGCGCGCCGGTGTGATGACCAGGCGTCGACTGTAACCAACGCCCTCCGGCGTTAGCACGTCGGTCGAGCCGGCTTCTTCCGTGCGGACCCAATCCCACCTACCGAAAAGCTGTTCTTCGATAGGCGGCATGCTTGGTTCCGTGGCGCATGCGGCTCCACTAGCCAGGATTGCAGCGACGAGCCAAGCCCGCCGAGCGTGTTGTCTCGGTCGCAAAAACTGCATCTCTCTTCTAGGAGGTCCGAAGGGGTCGAACTACTCACTGCTGCAATGTCCTACCCCTTCAGGAATATCAACGTTCCGCCGACGCCAGCAACGTTTTTTGTAACGGACCTGCCTGGCGCCCGGGAACCTCGTGTCGCACCTTACGGTATTGGAAATGCTAGTCACATGTTCCACGAGCCATCTTCAAACCCAGGTGGGCATCTGAAACAGACGGTGTTGGGGTTGTCGTGGGCGACGATCGGCGTCGGCATTGCCATTGTCGCGCCTCAGGTTGTTAGCGCGCCCGCGCGGGGAAACCTTGCGGTACAGGATGCACCTGCAGAACCAGATCAAGGACGTGCGTTCTACTTCACGAGGGCCGTCTACACTGTTTTGGGGCAGTCCGAGGGGTGGCGCCAGGGTCGCTATGGCAAGGGATGGTGGACCGACTGGCCCAAGGCGGATATCCAATTCGTCATGGGCCTCACGCACCTGACCAATCTCGATGCCTACGAGGAAGACAATCTCATCAGGTTCGACGACCCCGAAATCCGTAGGTTCCCATTCGTGTATGCCCTCGAGGTGGGCTACATGAATCTCACCGACAGCGAAGTGTTGGGCCTGCGCGAATACCTCATGGCTGGCGGGTTCCTCGTTATCGACGATTTTTGGGGGTTGCGGGAGTGGCATAACTTCGAGCAGCAGATGTACCGCGTGTTTCCCGAGTACCCGATCATCGATATTCCAATGGACCATGCAGTGATGCACGCGTTCTATGAGATCGATGAAATTCTCCAAGTGCCCGCGCGGGGCCGCGGCATTAATTTTGGCCGGCCCACGTGGGAAGACCCCTCAGATACCGTTCCGCGCGTGCGTGGAGTGTTCGACGACGAAGGCCGACTGATCGTCATCATCAACTACAATACCGACTTGGGTGATGCGTGGGAGTGGGCAGAAGACCCTTGGTACCCGCTCGATAAAGCGAACTTCGCCTATCAACTCGGTATCAACATGATCATGTATGCGATGACGCACTGATGTTCGAATTCTTCTTCAAGTATCGGCCGATCGTGTTCCAACAGGGTGACTTGGTATTCCGGTCACCCGTGCCGATTTGGGTGCTCGTGCTTGGCGGTATGGTGTTGGCCGGCGTCGGTGTTATGACGTACGTGAAGGGCCGGCGTGGACTCGAGCGCCGCGATCGCATCATTCTGAGCGCTCTTCGAATCGTGACCATCGCGGTACTCGTGTTTGCGCTCTCGCGACCCATGCTCGTGATCGCCACTATCGTTCCCCAACAGAACTTCCTCGGCATCTTGATCGACGATTCTCGCAGCATGGGTATTACCGATCGTGGCGACGAACCGCGCGGCCAGTTCGTGTACGACCAGTTCGGACCGGAGGGGAGCGAGTTACTTTCGGCCCTCTCGGATCGGTTCCAGTTGCGCTTCTTCAAGTTTTCCGAATCGATGAATCGGTTGGGTGACGTGAGCGAGTTGACGTTCGCCGGTGCCCGCACGGACCTGGCTACAGCACTAGACGAGGCGCGCTTGGAGTTGGCCGCCGTGCCTTTGGCAGGATTGGTCGTCGTGACCGACGGTGCCGACAACGGCGATGCTTCGCTGTCGGAGGCGATCTTACAGCTGCAGGCGGACGGTGTCCCGGTTCACACCATTGGTCTGGGCACGGAACGCTTCGCGAAGGATATTGAGATCAGCCGCATCGAGGCTCCGCGACGAGTCCTTCTGGGTTCCGTGGTAGCCGTCGATCTGACGGTCAACCAATCCGGTTTCGACAGGCAAACCGTGGAACTCGTTGTCGAAGACGAGGGGCGCATTCTCAAGACGCAGCAGGTGGAACTCCCGAGCGGTGGCGAACCCACGACGGTACGCGTGCACTTCAATGCTGACGAAGTAGGATCCCGTTTGTTCAAGTTCTCGATTGCACCAGCTGATGACGAGGTCGTGCGAGAGAACAACGAACTCGAGACCCTCATTCGCGTCGATGACTCGCGCAAAAATATTCTCTACTTCGAAGGGGAACCGCGTTGGGAGATCAAATTCCTGCGCCGGGCCGTTGCGGATGACGAGAACGTGCGGCTGTTGGTCATGATGCGAGCGGCGGAAAACAAGTTCATCCGATACGGTGTGGAATCGCCGGATGAACTCGAGGCAGGATTCCCCCGCACGCGCGAGGAACTCTTCAGATATGACGGCCTGATTTTAGGCAGCATCGAGGCTTCGTTCTTCACACCCGACCAGCTTCGAATGATCGCGGAGTTCGTCGAAGTCCGTGGAGGTGGGTTGCTCACGCTCGGAGGGCGGTGGGCGTATGCCGAGGGAGGTTATGCCGGGACGCCCGTAGAAGCTGCTTTGCCCGTTGTGTTAGAGCGCCCACATGAATCAGAAGGACGGTTCTTTGCGGAACTCGATGTGCGTCCGACTCCGTTCGGACTCACCCACCCCGTCACCCAGCTGGGGCCGACGCCGGAAGAATCGGAAGATCGGTGGTCCGAGCTTCCAGCCCTCTCGACGCTCAATCTCATTCAGAAGGTGAAGCCAGGGGCCACGACACTGCTCACCGCACGGGCCACGGGGGTGTCTGGCGATGTCGTGGTGCTGGCGTACCAGCGTTACGGTCGTGGCAAGTCGATCTCCTTCGTCGTTCAGGACACGTGGTTTTGGCAGATGCACGCGGACATCCCGCTCGAGGACATGACGCACGAAACGCTCTGGCGGCAGATGCTGCGTTGGTTGGTGGACGGCGTGCCGGATCATGTCAGCGTCGTCACGGAAGCAGATCGCGTATCACCGAATGCTCCGATGACCGTCACCTCGGTGGTCACCGATTCTGGGTTCCTGTACTTGAACGGAGCGGAAGTGGTGGCGACCATCACCGGCCCATCGGGGATGAGCCAAGACATTCCTCTCGAATGGACGGTCCGAAAAGACGGTGAGTATCGTGGGGTGCTGACGCCGGCGGAGCAGGGGCGGCACGAAATCCAAGTCACGGCTCGCTACCAGGGCGCTGTGATTGGAATCGGGACTTCGCATGTCGAAGTTGGAGACCTCGGAGCCGAGTTCTTCGGCGCGGAGATGCAAGCGGATGTATTGAAGCATATCGCGGCTGAAACCGGTGGCCGATTCTACACACCCGAAACGGTCGAGACGCTTCCCGAGGATGTGAGCTTCACGGAAAGCGGAACTTCGGTGTTCGAAGAGCGTGATCTTTGGGACATGCCGATCGTCTTTCTGCTGCTCGCGGCGACGCTCGTGGCTGAGTGGATCTACCGGCGGCAACGGGGTCTGCCGTGAGGCGGTTTGCCCTCCCGCTATTGCTGCTGAGCCTCGTCACGACAGCCCACGCGCAAACTTATTTGGTCGTTGTACACGGCATAGGCGGCGAACCCAAATTCAAGGATCGCTTCCGGGCGCTGTCTGCATCGCTGATCGATGCGGCGACCAACCGGTACCATATCGATCGGGACCGGATTACCTACCTCGCCGAGTTCGATACACTTCCAGGCGCCTCTGCGCGTTCGACCAAGGCAAACATTGAGCGGGTGTTCGGCGAGCTGGGAGCTACGGTCGAGGCGGACGCCCGCATCTTCGTCGTGTTGATTGGTCACGGAAGCGCCGTGAGCGGTTCTCCCGTGTTCCAGATACCGGGGCCTGATATTTCTGCCCAAGACTTTGCTGCCCTCCTCCTACCTTTTACAAGTCAGGAAATCGTGTTTATCGCGTTGTCCAGCGCGAGCGGCGAGTTTATTCCCGTGTTGTCCGGGCCGCGCCGGACCATTGTGACCGCGACCAAGTCGAGCTTCGAGCGAAACGAGACGATCTTCCCAATCCATTTCGTTGCCGCTCTGGCCGGGGACGACGCCGACATAGACCAGGATGAGCGATTGTCGTTGTTGGAAGCGTTCCTGTACGCCCGGCGGGAAGTCGAACGCGTCTATCAACAGGACAACCGTCTCCAAACCGAACATGCGATGCTGGACGACAACGGGGATGGAGAAGGAACGGGCGAACTCAACGATACGACCCTCGATGGGCGGTCCGCGCGCGTGATATTCTTCACCGACCAAGAGGCGGTGATTGCCGCGGTGGACGATCCTGACTGGGCACGTCTCCTGAAACGACAACGGGCGCTCGAGGAGGAGTTCGCCACGCTCCGCGCGCGGAAGAACGAGATGGCACCGGACGCCTACGAGAGCGAACTCGAGTCTCTCTTGCTCGAGATCGCCCGAGTGGGACGCGCCATTCGTGAACGCGAAGGCGCCGGAACATGAAGTCGTTTCTCGTGCTCGGGTTGATGACTTGCATAGCGGGTGTTGTGGGTGCCCAGGACGTCACGAGTGCTCGCCTTGCCTACCGAACGGGTGAGTACTCTGACGCGATACGGCAATACCGACAACTCGTGGGCCGGCAGCCTGCCAACGGCGAGGCGGTTCGCGGTCTCGTGAGAGCGTTGATGGTGGTTGGACGGTACGACGATGCCATCGAGGTCGGCTTCGGTGCGCCGGCCGAAGCCGCAGCGCAGAACCCTCTCGGTGAGGCCCTGATGGCACGCGGGCGATGGGCCGAGGCGGAGAAGGCATTCCAGGCCGCGGGGCAAGATGCTCCCGACAGCCTGACTGCACGCCTCAATCTCGCGCTGTTGGCGGAACGCCGGGGTGACCTCGACGAGGCGGCCAGAGGGTTCGATCGTTTCATCGACGTTTACAACGCGAATCGCACGCAGCTCACGGTGGAAGATCTGGTTGCCGTCGCGACTGCGGCCAAACATTTGGGGCGCGACAACCCAAATCTCTTCCATGACGCGACACGCGCGTACCAGGAAGCGTTGACGAGGGATCCTGACTACATGCGTGCCGAGGTCATGCTGGGTCAGCTCTTCCTCGAGAAGTACGATGGATCCGAGGCCCGGACGAGCTTCGATGCGGTCATCACGCGGAATCCGAACGATCCGGCCGCTCTCATCGGCATGGCCCAGGCATTACGGTTTGCCAACGAGCCGGGCCATGTCGAACTGGCGGAGCAAGCCTTGGATGTCAATAACGCATACGTCGAGTCCTTCGTATTCCTTGCCATGTATCGCCTCGAGGTGCAGGAGCGTGACAAGGCAGAAGAGTTGATCGACCGTGCCCTGGCGATCGATCCGCGCTCACTTGAAGCGCTTTCGGTGCTGGCGGCGCTCCGGTTCATCGAGAACGATCATGGGGCATTCGACGACGTCGAACGCAGGGTGTTGAATCTCAACCCGCGCTACGCGGACTTCTACAACACGGTCGCGGACGCGGCCGTGCGAGGTCGCCTGTACGAAAAAGCCGCCGGATTCGCGCAGGAAGCCATCGAGATCGATCCAAAATCCTGGCGTGCCTACGGCTTGCTGGGGATCAATCAGCTTCGCACCAGTATGATGGATTCGGGACGCATCAACCTAGAGAAAGGCTTCGAAGGAGATCCGTTCGACGTGTGGACGAAGAACACGCTGGATCTCCTCGACGATCTCGACGAGTATGCGCTCATCGAGTCGGATCACTTCGTCTTTGCGATCGAAACGCCCGAAGCCGAACTACTGGCAACTTATGTAACCGCGGTGGCGGAGGATGCGTACGACGTGTTCTTGGCGAAGTACCGGTACACTCCGCTGCAGCGCATCCGCGTCGAGATATTTCCGACCCGCGCGGACTTCTCGGTACGCACGATCGGGATTACCGGCCTGGGCGCCCTTGGGGTGAGCTTTGGGCCCGTCATCGCGATGGACGCGCCGGCAGCCTACGTGCGAAGCGGCATGACTGGAGACCAAGCGTATTTCAACTGGGGGTCGACCCTATGGCACGAGATCGCGCACAGCTTTCATCTCGGAATGAGCAATCATCGGGTGCCGCGGTGGTTCACGGAGGGGCTTGCCGTATATGAGGAAAGGCAAGCGCGCCCGGGTTGGGGTGACGGGCCGACGCCGGAGTTCCTCGTGGCCTATCGCGAGGGCAAGCTCTGGCCGGTCAGCGAACTCGAGAATGGATTCGTGCGCCCACGGTATCCTCAGCAACTCCTGTTCTCGTACTATCAATCGTCGCTCGTCTGTGAGCTGATCGCTCGGGACTACGGCGAGGTCGCATTCCGCCGGTTGCTGGCGTCGTTCCGATCGGGGGCGTCCAACGCGGAGGCCTTTGAGCGGGCCCTCGGAGTTTCCCTCGATCGGTTCGATGAGCTGTTCGATGAATTCGTGCGTGCGAAGTTCGCGGGCGAATTCGATGCGTTGCGGGGCTATTCTCTGGATCAGGAAGAGCAACCGTCCGAAAGCGAGATCGCCGCGAGGGCCACTGCCGACCCCGACGACTTCCATGCGCAACTCACGTATGGCGTGCACATGCTCGAGCGTGGCAGTGCCGAACTCGCGATTCCCCATCTCGAACGTGCGAGGCAGTTGTTCCCTGGCTACGCGGGCGTTGGATCGCCGTACTGGTTCCTCGCGGCCGCCAAGCGGCGCACGGGCGACCTCGAAGGGGCTGCCGCGGAACTCGAGGCGCTGCTCTCGCTAAACGCTGGGCACTATGGCGCGGCGGTGGAACTTGCGGCGGTCCAGGATTCTCTGGGTAATGCTGAAGGTGTGCGGTGGGCCCTGGATCGCGTGATGTTCGTCTACCCCTACGAGGTCGAAGCACACATGCGACTGGCCGACGTCGCGGCGAATCTCGAGGATTGGCCGATGGC
>SMVA01365478.1_pt1 | contig 16163 bp, 9 predicted proteins | sample 2456451 | NCBI WGS metagenome assembly SMVA01 (sample SAMN11095933, study PRJNA526329) | marine sediment metagenome | biome: Marine sediment; feature: Surficial sediment; material: Deep marine sediment; isolation source: Hadal surficial sediment | place: Pacific Ocean | collected 2014-05 | depth 0-1...
ATGAAGATGAAGCGAGAGATTTTGACGCCCGCGTGCGCCGGGGTCTCGGGTTGGGCGATGAAGATGTGCCGGTGGAATACACCGTTGAGCCCAAATACGACGGCCTCTCGGCGTCGCTGACCTACCAGGACGGCGTCCTGGTCCGGGGGGCGACCCGGGGCGACGGGGAGACCGGCGAGGATGTCACAGCCCAGATCCGCACCATCCGGTCGGTGCCTTTGCGACTAGCCGGTCCCCAGGCAGACATGCCGGCGAGGCTGGAGATCCGCGGCGAAGTGATTCTTCCCCTGGCCACCTTTGCCGCCGTCAACGCCGACCAGGGGAGCCGCGATCTCCCCCTCTTCGCCACTGCGCGCAATGCGGCGGCCGGTTCGTTACGCCAGCTTGATCCGGCCATCACCGCCGCCCGCCGCCTTGAATTCATCGGTTGGGGGATCGGTGAGGTGAGCGGCTCCGGGTTCGCCAGCCACGTGGAGATCCTCGCGGCTCTTTCCGCCTGGGGTGTGCCTGTGTCCCGGGACATGAAGATCTGCGCCGGCATGGATGCCGCCATCGCCGCCCACCACCATATGGAGGCCGCCCGTGATGACCTGCCCCTGGAGGTGGACGGCGCCGTCATCAAGGTGAACAATCTGAAACTTCGGGCGAGACTGGGTCGCACGTCCCGCCACCCGCGCTGGGCCCTGGCCTACAAGTTCGCGCCCCGGCAGATGACCACCCGCGTCAACGACATCGTGGTGCAGGTGGGGCGCACCGGTGTCCTCACCCCGGTGGCCGAACTGGAACCGGTGATCATCGGCGGGGTGACCGTTTCCAGAGCGACCCTGCACAATGCTTCCGAGATTGCGGCGAAGGATGTGAGGGTGGGGGACACGGTCTTCGTGCAACGGGCCGGTGATGTCATTCCGGCGGTGGTGTCGGTGGTCATGGAGAAACGCAAGGGCCGGCCGCGCCGCTTTCGCATGCCGGCCGCCTGCCCCAGTTGCGCCGGCGAGGTGGAAGAGGTGGGGGCCCATCTGTATTGCCTCAACACCTCCTGCCCCGGCCAGGTACGCGGTCGCATTCTGCACCTGGCCTCCCGCCAGGCGTTCGACATCACCGGCCTGGGGACTCGCAAGGTGGACCAGCTCATGGCGGCGGGATTGCTGAGGGAATTTCCTGATGTGTTCACCCTCGGCGAGAAGAAGGAAGCGTTGATCGAGCTGGAGCGCTGGGAAGAGAAGAGCGCCACCAAGCTCCTGGAGGAGATCGAGAAGGCCCGGACGATCCCCTTGGAGCGTCTTCTGGTGGCCCTGTCCATCCCGGGTGTCGGGGTCACGGTGGCGCGGGTCCTGGCTGCCGCCTGTCCCCATCTCGAAGCGCTGGCACGGGCCACCCAGGAGGACCTCATGGAGATCGAGGGGATCGGTCCTGAGATCGCGCACGCGGTGGTTGACTTCTTCACCCAGGAGCACAACAGGGAGAACATGGAGCGCCTGCTGGCGGCAGGTGTCACCCCGGTGCCGCCGGAAAAACTGTCGGACAGCCTGGCGGGGAAGACGTTTGTCCTGACCGGCACGCTGCCCTCCATGCCCCGGGATGAGGCCGGTGCCGCCATCAGCCGGCGTGGCGGCCGGGTGACCTCATCGGTCAGCGGCAGGACCAGCTACCTGGTGGCAGGGGAGAGCTCCGGCGCCAAGCTGGCGAAAGCCCGCAAGCTGGGTGTGGAGGTGCTGGATGAGGAGGCCTTCCGGCGCCTTCTCGACCTGGACAGGGAAGCGGGGGCCGGCGAGTAGGGAGAATTTCCCGGATCAGTCGCCGGCGATGGTGCGCAGGTCGTCTTCCAGTTGGGCTTCGGTGCCTTCCAGTTTCTCGCTGAGATCTTCCCAGCGGCGGGTGAGATCGGTGATGCGTGCCTTGATCTCACTCTGAAGGCGGGCCGTGCCCTGGGCTTTCCGGGAGTCCTGGTAGGAGGCCGGCTGGGACATCTCGTATTCCACCAGGCGCAGGCGCTTCTCCTCCTCGGCGATGCGGTTCTCGAACTTCTCGATCTTCTTCCGGGTGTCGCGGCTGGCCAGAGAAAAACGCTGGCGGGCCTCGGCCTCGCGCCGCTTCTGCTGGCGAGTGCGCGGTCCGGTTGCCGGCTCTGCGGCCGCGGCCTTCGTGGCAGCCCGGGGGGTCCCGGTGGCGGGCTGCTGGTCCCTCCTTCCGCTTTCCTGTGCCAGCCTTGCCTTGCGCGCCAGGTAGTCGTCGTAATTGCCGGGGAAGAGCTGCAGGCCGTTGGTATCCACTTCACAGATGGTTGTGGCAATGCGGTTGATGAAGTAGCGGTCATGGGAAATGAAGCAGATGGTGCCGGTGTATTCGGCCAGCGCTTCTTCCAGCACATCCCGTGAGTGCAGGTCCAGGTGGTTGGTGGGTTCATCCAGAAGCAGCAGGTTGGCCGGGCGCAGCATCATCTTGGCCAGGGCCAGCCGCGCTTTTTCGCCCCCGGAGAGGACCGACACGGTCTTGTCCCATTCGTTGGCGTCGAACAGGAAGGCAGCCAGCAGCCCGCGAATCTGCGGTTGCATGGCCGTGTCGGCCGCCTGGCTGATCTCGGCCAGAACGGTGTTGCGGGGATGGAGGGCATCCAGGGCGTGCTGGGCGTAGTAGACCAGGGTGGTGTTGTGTCCCGGCATGCGGGTGCCGCCCTCGTACGGCAGAACGCCGGCCAGTACCTTCAGGAGAGTTGACTTCCCGGCGCCGTTGGGCCCCACCAGCGCGATCCGGTCCTCGCGATGCAGACAGAAGTTGATGCCGTCGTAGACGGTCAGGTCGCCATACCTTTTCACCAGGCCTTCCAGGTTCATGACAATCTGGCCGCCGCGAGGTGGCTGGGGAAAGCGAAAGCGAACCGTCTCCTGGCGGCTGGATGGTGCCTTCACCTTCTCCATCTTTTCCAGCATGCGGATGCGGGACTGCACCTGGCGCGCCTTGGTGGCCTGGGAGCGGAAGCGATCGATGAAGCGGGTGATCTTCTCGATCTCCTTGGCCTGGTTGCGAGCCGCGGCCTCCACGGCGGCGAAGCGCCGTTCCCGCTCCTGGATATAGTGATCATAATTGCCGGAATAAAGAGTCAGGCGCCCCTGGGACAGTTCCGCGATCCGTCCTACCATCCGGTTGAGAAAGTAACGGTCATGGGAGATGACGACGAAAGCCCCGGTGCGTGCCTGCAGGAATTCTTCCAACCAGTTGAGTGACTCCAGGTCCAGGTGGTTGGTCGGCTCATCCAGGAGAAGGAGCTCGGGGTCCGCAAGCAGCAGGCGGGCCAGAGCCACCCGCATCTGCCAGCCGCCGGACAGTTCCTGGAGCGGGCGCTCCAGATTGTCGGGATCGAATCCCAGGCCGGTGAGAATGGTGCGTGCCCTGGTCTCCAGGTCGTAGCCACCTTGAGCTGCGAAGCGATCCTGAATCTCACCGTAGCGGGAGGTCAATTCCTCGGCTTCCCGGCGCGGTGGATGGTTGGCCAGGCGTTCGGCCAGGGCGTGCATCTCCTTCTCCAGGCGGGCGATCTCGCCCATGCCCTCCAGGGCCGACTCCAGGATGGTTCCCTCGTCGAATTCCATGACTTCCTGGGGCAGGTAGCCGATACGGACGGCCTTGGCCTTCTGCACCCGGCCGGCATCGGGCTCTTCGTGGCCGGAGAGAATGCGTACCAGGGTTGTCTTGCCGGCACCGTTGGCTCCCACCAGTCCGATCCGCTCCCCAGGGCGGATATGCCAGGACATATCCTGGAACAGGATCTGCGGGCCGTAACGTTTCTCGATGGCGTCGACGCGAATCATGGCAAGCTGGCGATTCTAGCGCCCCGGGGAAGGTGTCGCAGGGCGACTGCTAGAATCGCTGTATGCCTTGCCGTTCATGGTGTTTCCGTTCAGCAGCGGTGCTCACGGCCGTTCTGCTGAGTACGGCCGCATGGGCGGAAACGGTGCCGGCGCCTTCCATAGAGTCTCTCCTGGCAACAGCGGCCAGGGCCCGGCGCGCCGGTGAGATGGTGCGGGCGGCCGCCCTGTATCAACAGATTCTAATCCGGGTTCCGGTCCATCGCCTCGCCGCCTACAACGCGGGCATCATTCTCGAGAACGCTGACCGTCCCGCCTTGGCGGCAGGCGTCTGGCGTGGAGCTCTGGCGGCCGATCCAGGCGATCTGTTTGCTTATGAGCACCTTTGCCGAAATTTGGCGCGGGCCGGTGGCCTGGAGGAAGAGCTGGCCGCGCTGGAGATCCGGGTGGGGCGGAATGACGCGGCGCAGGTGCCCCGACTGCAACAGTCCTTGGCTCTGTCGGCGGCCGGGCGTGGAAGCGAAGCGGCCATGACCCTCGAGAACTTCCTTCTGGATGTGCCGGCCTCCAACATCGCTTACAATTTTCTGAAGGACGCCTTTACAAGTACCGCCGAATTCCGGGCCTACGTGCAGGGAGTGGGAGGACGTGCCCGCCTGGATGGCGCACCGGAATTTCTGCGACTCCTCTATGTGCGTCTCCTCCTCGAGCGGGGCCAGGGCGCGGCCGCCGTGGCGTTTGCCGCCGGAGAGGCGTGGGAGGAGGAGACCAGTCGCCGCCTGCTGCGGCAGGCCGGTGTCCTGGCGGCAGGCAGCCTCGCCGCTGGAACCCCGAGGGCTGAGGATGGTACGGGAGAACCACCGGTCGCGACGGGTGAGACGCTCGCGGTCAAGCAGGATCCGGTTGCGGGGGAGGAGATCGGTGACGCCACGCCGGGAGCGTCCGCAGGGCCGGCGCCGGTGCCGCTGCTGCCGGATCGGGATGAGCCGGCGGCGGAGTTGCCCGACTTCGGCCCCCGGGACCCCCGTTCGGCGCCCCGCTATGAACAGGAGGGGATGGCTGCCCTCACCATCCGGGATCATGCTGTTGCCCTGGCGGCGCTCCGGCGCAGCGTGGAGGCAGCGCCGCTGCGCCTGCAGCCGCGCATCCTGCTGGCTCTGCTGCTGGAGCAGAGCGCTCATCCAGGGGCGGCGCGGGCGGTCTTGCGTGGACCGGTGGAGCCATCTCCCTGGGATGTCTACCAGCAGGGTTGGCGGGCCGTGCGTGACGATTACATCGATCCCGATTATGGCGGGGTCGATATCTTTCGCCTGCGGGCGGAAGCCCGGCGATCCATTCGCACCCTGGACGACGCCAAGGCGGCCCTGGCCGAACTCCTGGCCGGTCTGGGTGATCGCTACGCCTACCTGTTCGACCCGGAGCGTTTTGCGGGCTACCTCCTCACGCCCAACGCCGGCGCGGGCACGCCGCAGCTCAAGACGGCGTGGATTCCCGTGATCGATCCCGGCGGAGAAGGACCGCCGCCAGGCCGGCGTGCCCCCGGGACACGGGACGCGGCTGCATCGGAGCGGCCGGCGCCCGCCCCCGGACAGAAGATGACCGATTCCGCGACCGGCGGCGATGTTGTTGCTCAGGACGTGAGCTCCCGGCGCGCGCCGGCCAACCTTCATCGTCTCCAGGTGCGTCCGCCGGAGACGGATCCAGGGGCCAGGCCGGCCCATGGGAGCCGGGTGGTGGCCGATGCGCCGGCGGCAGGTGGGAGTGCGCCGGGCTGGCGGCGGGATCCGGGACCCTCGACCCGGAGGTTCCCAGGCCGGATCGGATACCTGGCTATTCCCTCACTGGCGGCGCTGGACCTGCCCCAGCGGATCGATCTGGCTCTGGTGGAACTGGCCGGCAGCCGGCACCTGGTGATCGATCTGCGCGGCAATCGAGGTGGTGATGGCGAAGTCGCCGTCGAGGTGGCATCCCTCTTCCTGGCGCCGGGCACGGAGGTATGTACCTACGAGACACGTCGCGGCCGCGAGGTGCGCCGCAGCCTGGGCACCAGCTTGTTCCTGCCCCAGGGGAGCCTGGTGGTTCTCGTTGATGACGTGACCGCCAGCGCCGCTGAGCTTCTGGCCGTGGCACTCCATGAAACGGGGGGAGCCATGCTGGTGGGGGAGCGGACTGCCGGCAAGGGCGTGGGACAGAGGGCGCTCCTCCTGCCCGATGGTTCCGGCATGTCGCTGACTCGCTTCCGCCTGCTGGCGCCCTCGGGAGCCAGCTGGAACGGCCGCGGGCTGAAGCCCTCCCTGGCCCTGGCGACGGCCAGTCCGCTCCTCCTGGAGGAAGGCCGTCCCGATGGCGCTCTGGAGGCAGCCCTGGCGATCCTGCGTTCCCGCTGAGGGCCCTTCAGGCGCGCTTGAACAGGTAGGCGCAGTCTCTCAGCCGGGCCTCGCTGCCGTCGTGGACAGCGTAGCGGCTGTTGCTCCAGATGGCGGCGCTGCCGTATTCTCCGCGCTTGTTGACGGCGTAGAATTTCACGTTGAAGTTTGGCCGGCCGTCGGCGTCCAGGAGCGCCGGCGCCTGCGACCAGTCGACAATCTTCTGCAGCGCTCCCAGGCAGGCCTGCTCGGGAGATTCGCCGCCGGCCATGCGCGTGACCACCGAGTGGGAACCGCACGTGAGGATCACCGCCTCACCGCGGCCGGTGGCGCCGCAGGCACCGGTATCGTTATCCACGTAGAGGCCCGCACCGATGATGGGCGAGTCGCCCACCCGTCCGGGGATCTTGAAGAACAGGCCCGACGTGGTTGTGACGCCCGACAGATCTCCGGCGGTATCGACCACGTTGAGATTGATGGTGCCGTAGGTGCGGATGTACTTCCTGAGATCCGGATCCTCCAGCTCTTCTGCGGAGGTGAACCAGTCGTCTTTCCCGGAGAGAGTCTCCTTCCAGTAGAGGAAGATCTTTCGGGATTTTTCGGTGAGAAGATTTTCTTCCTTGAATCCGTGGAGGCGGGCGAACTCCAGCGCACCCGGCCCGACCAGCAGCACATGGTCGGTGCGCTTCATGACCACCTGGGCAACCCGTGATGGATGACGGATGTTCTCCAGGGAGGCGACAGCGCCGGCGTTGCGGCTGGGTCCGTGCATGACCGAAGAGTCGAGTTGCACCACCCCGCGTTCGTTGGGAAGACCACCGTAGCCGACGGTGATGTCTTCGGGGTCGTCCTCCACGAGATTGACCCCGGCGATAGCGGCATCGAGAGTGTCCTCACCGGCGCGCAGCCGTTCCATGGCGCGCTCCACTGCGGCGAGGCCGTTGGCCGAGCAGATGGCCACGGGGCGAACGGGTTTGCCGCTCGTGGCCGGCGGCGCCGGGGCCGGCAGGGGAGTGCCCCTGATGGCGCCGCTGCCGGCCAGGGCGGTGGCGCCGGCAGCCAGGCCGGCTTTCACGAAGTCGCGTCGTCTGAGTCCCATGATGCCGGCAGCCTAACACAGGTCCCGCCGCACGCTATAATCACGGAATGCGACTCAGGCACCGAACCTTTTCACCCCTGCTGCTGGCGGCACTGGCCGTGGTCCTGCTGGTCCAGACAGGTGTCACCCGGGGGCAGGTGAAGCACTACAACCCGCCCCGGCAGGCTCCCGAATTCAACCTGCCCGGTCTGGATGGCCAGAAGCATGCCCTCAGTGATTATCGCGGACGGGTTCTGGTGCTCTCGGCCTGGGCTTCCTGGTGTATGCCCTGCCGGGAGGAGTTGCCCGAGTTCGCCCGGGCCCGGGATGAACTGGCCGGTCGCTATCCCGAAGCTGTGTTCATGACGGTGAACCTGGGGGAGACGGGCGCCCGGGCAAGATCCTGGATGAACAAGGCCGGTCTCGACCTACCGGTCTTACTGGCCACCACCAAGTTCCTGGAGAAATACGGCTTCATGGTGGTGCCCTCCATCCTTGTTTTCGATCGTGATGGCCGTCTGGCGGTATTGCGTTCGGGCTGGACTCCGGGGATGGACCTGGCGGAAGAACTGTCCCGCGATCTGACCTCCCTGGGAAAGCGGGCGGCTCGCTGACAGTTGCAAGGGGGGTGCACAAAAAAGAAGGCGCGCCCTGAGGCGCGCCTTTCCCCCCCTCCCCCCCGACCGACCTCGCGCTTACCTGTGGGGCCAGGAAGCAGCGTTGGCCAGCCGATCGGTACCCTCTGGTGACGTCCTCCCTACCTGCTGACAAGGATCGGGATCGCCAGCAGGGCGACGACGTACATGAAGCGCCAGATCGTGGCTGGGTTCCCCCTCAAGTTGGCCACAGTCCAGCCCTCCCCAAAAAGAACCGGGAAGAAGTCCCGAATTCATCCGAGAACATCCATATACGGTGACGATTCCGTCATGTCCAGTGGAATTACCATACTGGCGCGGCTTTTGGCGGCTCGACCCGACTTTCATGTGCGTGCCTCCGGCCCTATCTGGTGGTATCCTTACGGGGTGAGGAGAGAGCCATGAGGATTCGCACGAACACCGCGCTGGGCATCCTTGTCTCCCTGGCCACCCTGGCGTTGCCTCTGCTTGCGCAGGCGGCCACGTTCAGCCCCGCCAGGGGCCAGGAAGAAGTCCCCCTGGTGGAGGGCAAGGCAGGCTCGGGCGTCATCCGCTTTTCAGGGAGTGGCGTCAGCGAACGCATCATCCGCGGCCGACGCAGTGCCATGCTCTCCATCCCCATCGAAGTGGACAACCGTTCCCACAAGGACCTGCTGATGAACACCCTGGATCTCTGGGTGGTGACTCCCGATGGCACTGTTCTGTCACAGCCCGAACTGCGTCAGAACGGTGTGGCTGTCTGGCGTGCCGAGGTCAACGCGAAGAAGCGTTCCCAGTTGGTCGCTCTCTTCAGGCTGGGAACAGCGTCTTCGTTCGACAGCTTCGAATTGCACTGGGGTGGCCTGCTGGCTTATCGGCCGCGGACCGGCGTGGTGCAATATGCGGCCGCCCCTGGAGACGGGTACGTGTCGCAGGTCCCGGCCGCGGCACCATCGTCCACCGATTCGGGACGCGACATCGATGACCAGTATCCACTCGATGATCTCTATGCGGCGGATCCCTACTGGACTCTGGAAGACCCCGATGACTGGAACGAGCCGTACTATGGCCTGTCGTTCGGCTTCGTCTTCGGCTATCCCTGGTATCCCTACGGCTATTACCCCTACTACGGTTATCCTGGATACGGCTATGGCTACTACCCCCCGTATTATCCGTATTACCCCTGTTCCGGTTGTACGGGCATCTCGGGCCGTCAGGTGAAAGAGAATGCCATCCTGGACCAGGCGGGTCGCGACCCGACAGGTACCTCCGGCGGAGTCCGGCGGGTGGACAGTGCCGCAGCGCGCGGCCGTGATCGTGGCAGCGGCGAACCCGGCCGGGTCATCACCACCACCAGCCGGAGTTCCGTGGGTCGAGCGACCGGCTCCCGAAGTTCCCGTGACCGGAGTTCGATCAGCCGCACATCAAGGTCGCGAAGTTCCGGCGGCCGGAGTTCCGTAGGCCGCTCCAGTGCCGGTCGCTCCAGTACTGGTCGCTCCAGTGCCGGCCGCTCCCGCGGCGGTCACGCGGGCGGAGGCTCTCGCTCATCGGGCCGCGGCCGCGGGCGCTGATCCTTCCGTGTCCGGTGCCCTCTCCGCCGGGGGACTCAGTCGCGAGCGTCTCGAAGCCATCGAGGAAGCCCGACTGCTGCCGTGTGCCCTGCGTTCAGCGGCAGCAACGCGCCGCCACCCGGTTGATCCTGAAGGTCGCACTTTTGATCTGCGCACCGAATTTCAGCGGGACCGGGATCGCATTGTTCATGCCCGTGCGTTCCGCCGCCTCCGTCACAAGACCCAGCTCTACCTGATAGGCGGGGACGATCACACCCGCAATCGTCTCATTCATACGCTGGAGGTGGTCGGCATGGCCCGCACTCTCTCCCGGGCGCTGGGCCTCAACGAGGATCTGACCGAGGCCATTGCCCTGGGCCACGATCTGGGGCACAGTGCCTTTGGCCTGCCAGGAGAACGGGTTCTCCACGGCATCCTCAGCGGCGACGTCAAGATCTCCGGACTGGAACCCCATGTGGCGTCGGTGGGAGGGTTCAAGCACAATCAGCAGAGCCTGCGCGTGGTGGACCGGCTGGAGAAGCGCTACCGCCACCCCGGCCTGAACCTCACCGACGCGGTGCGGGAGGGAATCCTCAAGTCGGCCGATCCGGGCGAGGGCATCTCGTATCCCGACGTGATCTGCGAGGGATTGCACCTGGACCTGGCGCCTTTTCTGGAAACCCAGGTCGTGATTCTGGCCGATGCCATTGCCACCCAGGTCCATGACCTGGATGACGGGCTCCATGGCGGTGCCCTGGCCCTGGAAGAAGTCCATCATCTTGCGATTGTGCGTCAGGTCGCCGCACGCATGGGTCACGCCCTGGGACGCGGACGTTTCCTGCGCATCAATCAACTCAACCGGGGCCTGGTGCACCTGCTGGTCACGGCGGGGGCGACACATGGGGCCGCTGCCGTGGCTGCCTGGATGGAGAGCACCTCGCTGGCAGTCCATGATGAGTTCGCAGCCAGGCGGCAGAAGTTGCCCGCCGACCTGATCACCCTGCCTCCGAAAGTGTACGCCATGCACGCTGAACTGGCGGAGCTGGTGTCCCGGCGTGTGATCAATTCATTCACGGTGCAGCGCGCCGATGAACGGGCCGGTCATTGTATGAGGACGTTGTTCTCAGTTTTCTACCATGATCCGCGCCTCCTCGAGGACCATGTGCTCATCCGGTTCCGGGAGGAAACCGGAGTGCGCTTTCTGCGCGACTGCCGGCCCGCGGACATGGCGCGGGAGATCGCGGACCACTACCATGGCAACCCCATCTTCGTGCGCCTCCTGGCCGATCATTTGGCCAGCATGACTGACACCTGGGCCATGAAGGAATACCGCCGCCTGAAACAATGACGAGACGCCACAGCGGAGTCCCCGGCAGGGTCATGACACCTGGCGCGGCCTTGTGAATCGACTGCAACCTGGAAAACGTTTGGATCGGGAAGGCATGACACCGCCGGGTAGCCCCTGGTTTGTCTTGCCAGGGCCACCGCCGGGTCGGCCGCCGAAGTTCCGGTTTATTTTCAACTCTGGCTTAGCCAGAGCTGGTCGTGTAGGCTGTCGCCGTGCAATACGGTTTTCTCATGGACCATAACCGCTGCATCGGCTGCCACGCCTGCACGGTGGCCTGCAAGGCCGAGAACGATGTGCCTGTGGGCAGCTTTCGCACCTGGGTCAAATACACCGAGCAAGGAACATTTCCGGATGTCAAGCGGCATTTTGCCGTGCTGCGCTGCAACCACTGCACGAAGGCGCCCTGTGTCACCATCTGCCCGGTGAACGCCCTGGAAAAGCGGGTTGATGGCATCGTGGATCTCGACCGGGATGCCTGCATCGGTTGCCGGGCCTGCATGCAGGCCTGCCCCTACGACGCTCTCTATCTGAATGAAGACTCGGGAGCCGTGGAGAAGTGCCATTTCTGCGCCCACCGGGTGGAGCGCGGCCTGGAGCCGGCGTGTGTCGTGGTCTGCCCGGAGCAGGCCATCATCAGCGGCGATTTGCACGATCCCCAATCAGCCATTGCGGGCATGATCCGTGACATGCCCACCGAAGTCCGCAGTCCCGAACAGGGCACCGGTCCCAACGTCCATTACACCGGGCACGAGCCCACGGTTCTGCAACCGGGCGCGGCCGCCAGGCCAGAGACCTATCTCTGGAGCCAGCGCCAGATGCACAAGCCCGAGGCGTGGCCCGCCAGCCTGCCGGTCGCACCGGACACGGTCACCGTGCTGGATACGGACCACAAGGTGGAGTGGGGCTGGCCCGTGGGTGCCTATCTCATCACCAAGGGGATCGCCGCCGGTGTCGCCCTTCTGGCGCCCTGGGCGGTGCCGCTGGGTGCCGGGAAGGTGGCAGCCGGCATTCTTCCGGATGTACTGGCCCTGGTCTTCATGGCGATCACCCTGCTGCTCCTGGCCGGCGACCTGGCCCGGCCGCTGCTCTTTCTGCGCATCCTGACCCGTCCCAACTGGCGCAGCTGGCTGGTCTGGGGTGCGGTGATCCTGTCGGCCTTCATGGGCGTGGTGACGGGCGGCTTGATCCTGCGCCTCATGGGCGCTGATGATATGGCGAATCTGCTGCGCTGGGCGGCTGCTGTTCTTGCCCTGCCGGCGGCGGGGTACACGGCGTTCCTGTTCGGCCAGTGCGAGGGACGCGATCTGTGGCAAAGCCGGCTTCTTCTGCCCCATCTGCTGGTCCAGGCGGTGCTCTGCGGCGCTGCCATCTTTCTCTTCATGGCGCCGGGATCCGGCCGTCTGCAGGGTCTGCTGGCAGGTGCTGCTGCCGCTCACCTCATCTTTTCTCTGGTCGATCGATACCGCCGCCATGACACGGCCAACGCCCGCCAGGGAGCGGCTTTTCTGGGCGTCGTGGCCTGGGGACCGCTGCGCCCCTACCGGGACGGGCTGCTGGTGGGTGGCCTGCTGGCGGCTCTGCTGACTTTGGTGGCTCCCCTTGCCGCCGCCGCCGCAGCCCTCATCGGACTGGGCGCCTACGAATGGGCTTATGTGCGCGCCGGCCAGCTTCCTCCCAATTCATGATGCCAAAAAAGCCTGAACCCATTAATTCTTCCGGCGACCGCGCACAGCGGGGCGGTCGTTTGCCCATGACCGAGACACCACTGGAATCTTTTCCGCCGGTGGAACAGTGGGACAACTGGAGCGAGTACGACGCCGCCGCCTGGCCCCGCCGTGTGGAACGCAAGATGATGCTGATCCCCACCACCTGTTTCAACTGCGAGGCGGGTTGCGGACTCATGGCCTACGTGGACAGGGAGACGCTGAAGATTCACCGGTTGGAAGGCAATCCCCATCACCCCGGATCACGAGGCCGCAATTGTGCCAAGGGTCCGGCCACGTTGAATCAGATCGAAGACCCGGAGCGCATCCTTTACCCGATGAAACGAGTCGGGCCCCGTGGGTCGGGACAGTTCCAGCGCACCACCTGGGATGAAGTGCTGGGCACCATCGGGGACGCCATCGCCCGGGCCCTGCGTGAGGGCCGCCATGACGAGGTCATGTACCACGTGGGCCGGCCCGGCGCCGACGGTTACATGGACCGGGTCCTGAGGTCGTGGGGTATAGATGGTCACAACTCCCATACCAATGTCTGTTCGGCGGCGGCCCGCCTGGGATACGCCCTGTGGGGCGGGGCCGATCGGCCTTCACCCGATTTTGCCAACGCGCGCTACATCATGCTCCTCTCCGCTCATCTGGAAACCGGGCACTACTTCATTCCCCACGCCCAGCGCATCATGGATGCCAAGGAGAAGGGCGCGAAACTGTGCGCGGTGGATGTGCGCCTGTCCAACACCGCCTCCATGGCCGACGAATGGCTGGCTCCCTGGCCGGGAACCGAGGCCATGATGCTGCTGGCCATGGCCCATGTGATCCTGAGTGAAAACCTGCACAATCGCGATTTCCTGAAGGAGTGGACCAACTGGCGGGAAATGCCAGGTGTGGACAGCGGTGACGGCCCCGACTTCGAGGCTTTCCTCGCCGCACTGGCGAAACACCTGAGCGAGTTCACTCCCCAGCGGGCGGCGGAAGAGTGCGGCCTTTCGGTGGAGCAGATCCTGCGGGTGGCCCGGGATATCGGCGAAGCCGGCAGTGCTTTCGCTGCCCACGTGTGGCGTAACGCGGCGGCGGGCAACCTGGGTGGCTGGCAGGTGGCACGCTGCCTGCAGCTTCTGGTGGTCCTGGTGGGTGGTGTCGGCGCCCGCGGTGGCACCAATCCCAACACGTCGGACAAATTCGTGGCGTCGCCCTTCTCGCAGCCGCCACCCCAGAACCGCTGGAACGAGCTTCTCTATCCGCGCGAGTACCCCCTCTCACACCACGAACTGTCCTACCTGTTGCCTCACTTCCTCAGCGAGGGGCGCGGCCGTCTGGCGGTCTACTTCACCCGTGTCTACAACCCCGTGTGGACGAATCCCGACGGTCTCATGTGGGAGAAAGTCCTGCGCGACGAGAGCAAGATAGGCCTGCACGTGGCCCTGACCCCGGTCTGGAGCGAGACGGCCCAGTATGCCGACTACGTTCTGCCCATGGGAATGGGAGCCGAGCGCCACGACCTCATGAGCCAGGAGACTCATGCGGCCCGCTGGATCAGTTTTCGCCAGCCGGTGCTGCGTGTGGCCCGGGAGCGTCTGGGCCGGCCGGTGGAGTGGACCTGGCAGGCCAACCCGGGTGAGGTCTGGGAGGAGGATGAATTCTGGATCGCTCTCTCGTGGGGCATGGATGGCGACGGTTCCCTGGGCATCAGAAAATACTACGAGTCGCCCTACCGCCCGGGAGAGCGCATCAGCATCGATGAGTATTACCGCTGGATCTTCGAAAATTCCGTGCCGGGTCTGCCGGAGGAAGCTGCCCGCAAGAATCTCACACCTCTCGCTTACATGCGGAAGTTCGGCGCGTTTGAGGTGGAGCGTGACACCTATCAGGCTCATGCCCGGAAGCTGTCCGATGACGAGATGGCAGGCGGCGTCGAACTCGACGGCGCGGGGGTGATCCGGCGGGAAGGGAAGGCGGTGGGCGTGGTGGCGGACGGTGCGCCCCGGGTCGGTTTTCCCACACCCTCCCGCCGCCTGGAGATCTACAGCACGACCCTGGCGGCATGGGGCTGGCCCGAGCACGCTCTGCCCGGGTATATCGAGAGCCATATCCATAGGCGACACCTGGATCAGGAGAAGGGAGAGTATGTGCTGGTGGCCACCTTCAGGCTGCCGACCCTGATCCACACTCGCTCGGCGAATTCCAAGTGGCTCTACGAACTGTCCAACACCAACCCGGTGTGGGTCCACCCTGAAGATGCCCGGCGCATAGGTGTGAAGACAGGAGATTGTCTGCGCGTCGCCACGCGCATCGGCCACTATGTCAACAAGGTGTGGGTGACCGAGGGCATGCGTCCCGGTGTACTGGCATGTTCCCATCATCTTGGACGCTGGCGCCTGTTCGACCAGGTGGGGCCCGGTCACTGGGCCGGCGTGCCGGTGGAGCAAAGTGAGATAGCACCGGGTGTGGTGCGCTTCCGGCGCCGCGGCGACATCCATCCCTTCAGCAGTGATGACCCGGACAGTCAGCGCGTCTGGTGGACCGACGGCGGGGTCCACCAGAATCTCATCTTTCCCGTGCAGCCGGATCCAATCTCGGGGATGCATTGCTGGCACCAGCGGGTCACGGTGGAGCCGGCGCGCCCGGACGATCGCTATGGCGACGTGGTGGTGGACACGAACCGGTCCATGGAGGTCTACCGTGAGTGGCTGGCCCTGTCGCGCCCGGGCCCGGGCCCGGGCGGTCTGCGCCGGCCCCTCTGGCTGTCCCGGGCCGTGCGCCCGGCCGATGAGGCCTACCGGGTTCCCGACTGATTCAAGGCCTTTTCCAACCTTTACCCCCCTACCGGCGTTTTGGAGGTGAGCGGGCCCATGTGAGCGCCCGGGGAGGATGGATGGGAGCCGTGGCGGCCAATCTGGCCTGGAAGGAACCGGGGGATGTGGAGGATCTGATTCGCCGGGCCCAGGCCGGTGATGTGGATGCCTTCGAAGGGGTCTACAGGCAGCATTGCGGGCGTGTCTTTGCCCTCATCCTGCGCCTGACCGGTGACTGGCAGAGGGCAGAGGAATTGACCCAGGAAACCTTCTTCAAGGTCTGGCGCAACCTGGCCCGTTACAGGGCGGGAACCCGCTTCCAGGCCTGGCTGCGAACCATCGCCATGAACACGGTTTTCGGGGAGGCACGCAGCCGGGCCCGGCGAAACGCAAGGGAGGTGGCTCCGGCCGATCCCGACAACTGGGACCCGCCGGCGCATTCCGTGGAGCCCCTTCTGGCTCTGGACCTGGAGAAGGCCATGGCCCGACTGCCGGCGGGCGCACGCAAAGTTTTCGTCCTCTATGAAGTGGAAGGCCTGCAGCATGATGAGATCGGAAGGTGTCTTGGTCTGGCAACCGGGACATCCAAGGCCCAGCTCCATCGTGCACGCCGGCTTCTGCGGGAGGCTCTATCATCATGAGTTGCACACTGCGTCGTGAAGAGAACATTAACGATCTCCTGGATGACATCCTGGACGGAGCCGGCCGGGAGGAGATACGGGCGCACCTGGTGGCGTGCCCATCCTGCCGGACCACCCGAGCAGAACTTGAGAAGCTGGCCCTGCGGGCCCGTGAACTGCCCGGCACCATGGCACCTTCCAGCGACCTCTGGCCGGACCTGCGCCGTCGGATCGAAGTCGAGAAGCGGTTTGCGCCCCGGCCCCTGCCCCATTG
>SMVA01191142.1_pt1 | contig 16157 bp, 15 predicted proteins | sample 2456451 | NCBI WGS metagenome assembly SMVA01 (sample SAMN11095933, study PRJNA526329) | marine sediment metagenome | biome: Marine sediment; feature: Surficial sediment; material: Deep marine sediment; isolation source: Hadal surficial sediment | place: Pacific Ocean | collected 2014-05 | depth...
TATGAAACATTAGAGCAAGATATGCTTGAAATTATTTTGCGTCATAGTGAAAACGAAAATTAAATGCTTGTAAATTGTAATATCTTGAATACACCGTAAGATTGGGTATTAATGAACTCTGAAAAACTACTTGCAGTTAATTCTCTACTTCATCGAGCACAAGCACTTCGGTCTTCCTTTTAGGCGCACTTTTTTTAGTACCTTTTGCTTTTTTCTTCTTTTTGCTCCCAAAGCCGTTGGGATTATTTTTATCGGCATAATTCTGATAGGAGTAAACCTGATTCTGATAGTTCCGAAGGATGATCTTTTCTTCATCAATATGAAGTACATAATTCGGAAGTAAAGGAATTTTACCGCCACCACCGGGGGCATCAATCACAAAGTGCGGAATTGCTAAACCGCTTGTATGCCCGCGTAATGCTTCAACTATCTTCATACCGGTTTCAATAGATGTGCGAAAATGATTTGCGCCCTTTGTTTCATCAGCCATGTACATATAATAAGGTCTGACTCTTATCTTCAAAAGTTTTTGCATTAAATCTTTTACAACAGCAGGATCATCATTTATATCTTTCATAATTACCATCTGGTTACCTACGGGAACACCGGCGTTTGCAAGCATCTCGCATGCTTCTGTACTTTCAGGTGTTATTTCCCATGGATGATTGAAATGCGTGTTTACATAAATAGGATGATACTTTTTAATAACATTACAAAGTTTTTGTGTGATCCTTTGTGGAAGGACGACAGGCATTCTGGTACCAAGGCGAATAATTTCTATGTGTTTAATTGTTCTTAGCCTTTTTAATATTTTCTCAAGCATTGTATCAGTTAGCATAAGAGGATCTCCGCCCGAAAGAATAACATCTCTTATTTCAGTATGTTCTTCAAGATAATGGAAGGCTGATTCCAATCCTCTCATTGATATCTTCTCATAATCGCCAACTTTCCTTTTTCTTGTGCAAAACCGGCAATAGATTCCGCACTGACTGGTAACAAGAAACAATGCACGATCAGGATAGCGATGAGTTATATTCGGAACAGGACTCATAGCATCTTCCATTAGTGGATCGTCCATTGCATCAAAATCTTCCAGTTCAACTTTATCAGGAATACACTGAAGCCAAATCGGATCACCAGGATAACGTATTAAACTTAGATAATAAGAATTGATCCGTGCCTGAAAAAACTCATCAAGATCTTCAGCAACTTTTCTGTCCATTTTAAATTGTTCTACAAGATGATCAACTGTATGAACACTTTCCCTTAAAATTTTTTGCCACAGTTCCATAGCGGCTCCTTAGTTTTTCTTATTGTTAAAGTATTTTCCGAAAATTATTAGTCTATCACCCAATGAATAAAAATCATTTATCTCAGATAGAATACTGTAATTGTTTCTTAAATAGAAATTTCTTGTCCCTTCATACCCATCTCTGGATGAAGTTTCTACTAATAACCATCTCCCTTTATTTTTCGATACAAAATTTTCTGCATGTTCTATTAATGTTTTACCTATACCTTTATTTTCATAATCAGGACTGGTTACAATCCAGTACAAATCATAAACTGCATCTGTTAGTGGTCTTTTGCCTGTGCAATGATAACCAATGATTTCACTGCCTTTTTGATACACAAAAACATTATAATCCGTCTGGTTCGGATCAGAAGCTGCCGCATTAACCAGCTCCATTGCTACATTTACTTCTTCTTCACTGAAGTTTTTTATTTTCCTGAGTATCGATTCTATTTCAGGTACATCATCCGGCTTTAACTTGCGTATCATTTATCAATTTTCTTTTTAATGCAAAATTGGCAATACTTAAAAGTAATTTAGAATGATTTACTCCATCTTCTAATGCCGCTCTGGCAAATCCCGAATCAGTTGAAACATCCGGATTCGGATTTACTTCAATAACAAAAGGTATGCCATTACTACTTAATCTTATATCTATACGTGCATAGTCCCGGCATTCTAAAGCTTTGAATGCCGACATCGCAACTTTATTTATTTTTCTTAAAGTACGTTCACTAAGATTAGCAGGGCATATAGGTTTAGTATGATTGTAATAAATGCTGCTTTCTATCCATTTCCCATCGTAGGTAACAATTTTTGGAAGCTTTGCGGGTAACCCTTTAAAATCAATTTCGGATACCGGAAGAGGTTTACCATCTAATATTGCTACGTTCAATTCTCTGCCTTCTATGTATTCTTCAAGTATTATTTCCTGCATATAGGTTTCAGATAAAAATTTAAAGTGTTTCCTCAATTCCATAAAGGTATTAACAACCGAAAATTCCGAGACCCCAATACTTGCATCTTCAGTTAATAATTTAAGTATGATAGGAAAACTGAGAGATATATCTTTTTTTGTGAACCTTTCATTCGGTTTAAGTTTTATAAAATCCGGAGTTTTAATACTAAACGACCTTAATATTTCTTTTGTTCTTGCTTTATCTAAACAGTTACCTAAAGAAATGGGTTTGCACCCAGTATATTCAAAACCAAGCAGTTCAAACAATCCAGCAAGGCAATATTCAAACGAAGTTATTCCTTCCACTGATTCGACAAAATTAAATATTACATCAGGTGAAAATGAATTAATTCCGTTAATTGTTTTTTGTACATCTCTATCTATTGCTAATGTATCTACTTGAGTAAAATGTTTCTTCAATGTTCTTTTAACAGTATTTAATTCCTTAAGGAAACTCTTTTCGGAAAGATCATCTTCACTATTATCATCTTTAATTGGCTTACCATTATAAACAGAAAAAATACTTACCGGGGAATTGAAACAGATTAATATTTTTGATTCGATCTTCATAATAGATTGTGTCTTTTACAAGCAGCGAACAATACACTTTGTATCATTTGGTTATAGTCAATTCCGGCAACGCGTGCAGCTTTAGGGAAGCTCGAATTTTCGTTTGGATCGGGCATTATACCCGGCAAAGGATTTATTTCTATAATGTTGGGGATACCATCGTTATCTAACCTTACATCAATACGACTCCAATCTTTACATTCTAAAACATTAAATGCTAGTAAAACTATTTCTTCAATATTTTCTTTCAATTCTTCTACAAGTGATGCCGGGCATTCAAACACGTCAAAGTCACTTTCTTTAGTATCAAGGATCCATTTTGCCTCGTATGAGTAAAGATGTTCAACATCTTCAGGAAACTTATCATACATTATTTCTATTATTGGCAGAACTATTGATTCACCATCATTACCAATTACAGATACAGTAAATTCTCTGCCGGGCAGGTATTCTTCAATTAATGCTGGTTGATTGTATTCATCAATTATCCGCTTGATCTCTGCAAGCAGCTCATCATTATGTCGTACAAGAGAAGAGCTAAAAATACCCCTGCTGGAGCCTTCCGATTTTGGCTTTACAATTAAAGGAAAGTTAAAAGAATGATGAATGGGGTTATTATAATTATCTACAACGAAAAACTTCGGTGTGGGAATATTATGATAAGAAAGAATTTCTTTCGTTCTAGATTTATCGAGGCAGATACCTAAAGTTAATGCGTCTGATCCGGTATAAGGTATTTGCAGCATATCCAGCATAGCCGGAATTTGAGATTCACGACTTAAACTATTAATTCCTTCGGCAATGTTAAAAACAATATCGGGTTTTGCTTCTTTAAATTTTTCGAAAGCATTTTCATTTGCATTAATCGTTATTACATCATGGTAAACTTCTATTGCTTCCCTTAATGCGTTAATAGTTTCCCACGTATCCCACTCGGCAAAAGTATCTATTGCATATTTTGTTTGTATAACGTTATTAGTTTGAACCGGAGATAATTCTTTATAAGAAGTATCACTTTCCGGTTTTAAATTGTAAGTAACTACAACATTCAAACGACGTTTAAAAGTATATAATAAAATATTTTCTCCTTTAAAATATTTTTTTAAACAAATATAACTATTAATATTTTTAAGTCAACAAGTTTTAAAAGTAGTTTAAAATTATTTTTTAAATAATATTAATTATTTTGGAAATAAATGTTGTAATAATTTTTTTTATAGAAGGATTATACTTAAGTAATGAAAATATTATTTATTCTTCTTTTGATGATGATATTGATGGAAGCTCCTGTTTGCAGGGGCATGCGTGTGATGGATGAATAAAAATGATTAGGCGATCTCCGCATACTTCAGGTTTTCAGAATAATAGTTCGTTAGATTTATTCTTACAATATTGTTATCGGGCAATTTTAATCCGGGGTCATTATTTATTAATGTAAACGCAATTTTTTTTGTATTAATTATTAATTCAATGTCTTCAATTAAATTAACAAACTTTAATTCGGGGAAACCACTTTGTTTCGTTCCAAAAATATCTCCCGGTCCCCTTAATTTTAAATCAACTTCCGCAACTTTAAATCCGTCAACATTCTTAACCAGGGTTTGCAATCTTATAGCGGCTTTATATTTTTCGATTTGTGAAGTTGATAAATAATTTAATTCCAGCTCACCAAAATTTTGTTTTGAAGCAAGACTGTCATTGGTAACCAAAATACAATATGCCTGCTTATCACTTCTTCCTACTCTTCCTCTTAGCTGATGAAGTTGAGATAGACCAAATCTGTGGGCATCATTAATTAATATGATATTGGCGTCAGGAATATCAATACCAACTTCAATTACAGTTGTAGAAACCAGAACATCGAATTTTTTATTTATAAAAAGGAGCATCATTTCTTCCTTTTCCCGCCATTTCATTTTTCCATGAATTAGTCCAACCTTTAGATTGTTTAGATAGGTATTTTTAAGTTTATTGTAATAATCGGTAGCTGCTTTTAAATCAAGTTTATCAGATACTTCAACAAGCGGATAAACAATAAATGATTGATATCCGCTTTTATTTTTATCGAGAATGAATTTATATATATCCGGCAATTTACTTTCACCCCGTAATACCGTTTTAATCGGCTTTCTATTAATCGGCATTTCATCAATTACAGAAACATCAAGGTCACCATAAACAGTCATTGAAATTGTTCTTGGAATAGGCGTTGCTGTCATCACAAGGACATCGGGAGTTTTACCTTTACTTTGAAGTAAGCTGCGTTGCTTAACACCAAAACGATGCTGCTCATCGATTACAACCAAACCGAGATTGTTAAAAATTACATTTTCCTCAAAAAGAGCATGAGTCCCAATTATTATATCAACTTTATTAAGTACGATGTTTGATAGTTCCTCGTTTCTTTCTGATTTTTTTTGCCCGCCAATTATCAAACTAATTTTTATTTTATGCTCTTTATTTATGGAGGAAAGTTTTTTCATTAAGGATGAAATAGTTTTAGCATGTTGATCAGCTAATATTTCTGTTGGTGCCATCAATACTGCCTGAAATCAGTTATCAATTGCAATAAGTGCTGCGATCAGGGAAACGATAGTCTTCCCGCTTCCAACATCTCCCTGAAGCAATCTGTTCATTGGATACTCGGAAAGCATATCGTTTTTAATTTCTCCAAGAACTTTTAATTGTGCATTAGTTAATTTGAATGGAAGAACTTTAAGAAAATCAGAAACCAGGTTAGTTTTAATTTTCATCTCATTCCCAATAAGTTTAGTTTGGTAATTATATTTTCGTAAAGCAACCAGAATCTCCAGGTAAAAGAGTTCTTCAAATTTGAATCTTTGCTTCGCCTCTTCAAATTTTTCCTTACTTTCAGGGAAATGATAATTTTTTACCGCATCGCTTAAATTAATTAGATTGTTTTGCTTTATAATTTCTGAAGGAAGAGTTTCTTCTAAATAATCAACATAGTTTTCTACGGCAAAGCTGATTATTCTTCTCAAACTCAAATCGCCTATGTTACCTTTTTTTAATTCCTTTGGTATTCTATAAAACGGAATGATCTTACCGGTGTGCAAAAAATTGTTCGATTCTTCTTCTGTTATTCTATCAAAATCCGGATGAACAAATTGTAGATTACCATATTTATTAATTTCGGGTTTGGATGATATTGCAATAATCTCATCTTCTTTAAATGCAGAGTAAAAATATTTTGTTCCATGAAACCAAACACATTCAAAAAAGCCGGATGAATCACGGAAATGAATTTTCAATAATTCCTTTTTCCGGAAGTGTATTTTTTCTCTATCAACTACTCTTGCAATTATTGTAACTTCTCCGTCGTAACCGTCCTTTACGTAACCATAGGCTTTTACCGCTGTTAATACAGTCGATCTATCCAGGTGGCGGGAAGGAAAATAAAAAAGAAGATCTCGTATTGTATTTATTCCAACTTGCTTAAACGATTCTGCACGTTTCGGTCCTACTGATTTAAGATATTGAACAGACTGCAAAAGTATTTTTTGATTTTGGGAATTCATTCAATTAAAAATAAACCAAGCATTGGGCAAACTCAATATTAATAGCACAATAATTTTTGAAAGTAAAAATGATTAAGTTTTATATTTGTTTAACAAGTCTTTAAAAATGATAATATATTATTTTAAGTATAGGTAAAAATAAAAATGAATTGGAATTCACTGTTAAATGATAATAGACTCGGAATTGATAAAACTTCTACTAAGGATTCTTTAGACGGAAGAAGCCAATTCCAAAAAGATTTTGATCGTATTGTTTTCTCTCCTGCATTCAGAAGGTTACAGGATAAAACACAAGTGTTTCCGTTACCGGAAAGTGATTTTGTTCATACAAGGTTAACTCACAGCCTTGAGGTGTCAGTTGTCGGAAGATCACTCGGAAATCTTGTTGGTGAAACAATAATTGAAAGAAATTCAAAATTAAAAAAACAGTTTACAAAATTTCATTTTGGTGATATCATTGCTGCTGCCTGCCTTGCCCATGATATTGGTAATCCTCCATTTGGTCATTCAGGCGAAGATGCAATTGCTGAATTTTTTAGAAAAGGAAATGAAAAAGGTTTTAAAGATCAGATTGGTGACGAAAAGAAATGGGATGATCTGATAAATTACGAAGGCAATGCACAGGGATTCAGAATAATTACAACTTTACAAAACCCGGATATTAAAGGTGGATTAAGATTAACTTATGCTACTCTTGCTGCTTTCACAAAGTATCCTAAGGAATCCTTCACATCAAATAAATTGAAGTATCTTACAAAGAAAAAAGCATATAATAAATATGGATTTTTTCAATCGGAAAAAGAAATATTTAAGAAAGTTGCTGAAAAAACGGAACTAGATTTTAAAATAAGCAATAACGATTACTGGTGGTACAGACATCCATTAACATTGCTTGTAGAGGCAGCCGATGATATATGCTATAGAATAATGGATCTTGAAGACGGGTTCAGATTGGGCTTAATATCTTTTGTTGACACTGAGGCATTGATGATTACATTAGTTAACAAAAATAATTTGATGGGTTACATGGGAAGAGATGAAAAAGAAAAGATAGGCTACCTTCGCGCAAAAGCTATAAGTAATTTAGTAAGCGAAGTAACGGATACATTTTTAGATGAAGAAGAAAACATTCTTAGCGGTAAGCTGGAAGACGATTTAATTTCTGCAATTCCTAATGCAGAAAATTTGGAAAATATAAAATTAGTTTCGATTGATAAAATTTATCATACAAGAAGTGTAGTTGAAAGAGAAGTTGCAGGTTACGAAGTACTTGATGGTTTGCTTGATACGTTTATTCATGCTTACAATGAATCTTATGCGAAAGATCCATCACCCAAAAATTGTTCTATAATTAGTCTTCTTCCTAAAAGAATTACTATTGATAGAGATGATGATCTTTACAAACGATTATTAAAAATAACTGACTTTGTTTCGGGAATGACTGATTCGTTTGCAGTTTCACTGTTCAGAAAAATAAAAGGAATTTCTTTACCGGGCGGAAGAGTAACAGAATAAATGTTTATTCCATTTTCATATCTCTTGTCATTAAATCAGTTGTTGCTTTAACCGGATCTTTATCTTCGAAAAGAATTTTATAAACTTCATTTGTTATCGGAGTTTCAACATCAAATTTTTTGGCAAGCTGAGAAGCTGAACGACTTGTTTCAACACCTTCGGCAACCATCTCCATTGATTTTAATATCTGTTTTAATTTTTTCCCTTTACCAAGCTGTTCTCCAACGTATCTGTTTCTACTGTGTTTACTCATACAGGTTACAATTAAATCACCCATTCCCGAAAGACCGGCAAATGTTTCGGGATGAGCGCCCATTGCTGAACCTAAACGGGATATCTCCGAAACACCTCTTGTCATTATCGCTGCCTTGGTATTATCACCGAATCCTGCACCGTCGATAATTCCAGCCCCAATTGCTATTACATTTTTAAATGCACCGCCTAATTCAACACCAAGAATATCTGTTGAAGAATATACCCGGAAATAGGAATTCATAAAAGCCGCTTGAATTGATTTTGAAGTGACGGGTTCTTCGGATGCTACGGTTACCGCAGTTGGAATTCTTCGGCTTACTTCTTCAGCATGGCTCGGTCCGGATAGAACTCCAATTTGGTCTTTCCCTAATAAAGGATGAACATCCTTTAACATTTGAGCCATGGTAAGCAAAGTTCCTTTTTCAATGCCTTTGGATACGCTAACAAGGATTGAATTTTTAATATCTGAAAAGTTTATCTTCTTTACAACACTTCTTAGAAATTGCGAAGGTACAGCAAGAATTATCAAATTTTTATCGCCTGTTGATTCTCCAAGGTCATAAGATATCTTCATTTCCTTTGGGATTGAAACACCAGGCAAGTAGCGGGGATTGACGTGCTTTTTTATTAATTCCTTAGCATAACTTTTTTTGTATTCCCAGAGAATAACATCATGACCATTATAGTGGAGTAAGATTGCGAGGGTAGTTCCCCATCCTCCGGCGCCTAGTACGGAGACTTTCATTTAATCAGGAATCTTGTTTCTTTTTGAAACTGAGTTTGTTTTCAGTTCCATTAAAAATCTTAACAACGTTTTTTCTATGAGTGTAAATAATAAAGATTGTTAAAAAGATTACAAATGGAAGGATGGTATTATATCCATTAATATGTTCATGAAAAACATTTTCTCTTAAAATAAGGCTAACCGGGATAGAAATTGTAGCAATTAATGAACCGAGTGAAACATATTTTGAAATAGTAACAACAAGAATAAAGATACCAACTGCAATTAACATCTCCACAGTAATTAACATTAGAAGCATACCAAGTCCTGTTGCGATACCTTTTCCACCTCTAAATCCAGCAAATACAGTCCACACATGACCAATTACAGCAGATATGCCTGCAATAATTTGTACGAGTGTAAAATCATCGAAAGGAGAAACATTAGCAAAAGGAAGGGGTCCGAAATATAACCTGGCAACTACTACTACTGCAAGTGCACCTTTTAATGTATCTAACAAAATAACTAAAAAACCATGCTTCCAGCCAAGTATGCGCATAACATTTGTACCGCCTGCATTGCCGCTGCCATGATTACGAATATCAATTCCTTTTGCAAATTTAGTTACAATTATACCTGTGGGAACTGATCCTACCAAATAGGAGAGAATTACTATTATTGCTAATAAAAACATTTCATTCAAATTTAACTATAACAAAACCTAATAAATTAAATACTAAAAAACAACGATAATCATTACTAATCAACATATTTATTAATACTCTGTAACCTTTAATTTGATGCATATTTAAAATAAAGGGTTCTTTAAATATCAGCAAATTTTGCATCGGGTATTACCAATAATTCTTCAAATTACTGTTCGATTGTATGGTCATACAACCAAGAATGTTTTTTACATATTCAACTTTTCTCATTCCTACTAATGTTGAAGATATCTCGTCCAATGAATTTATAAACATTATTGCTTTCTGAGATAAAGTTAAATTCTGCTGCTTGCTGTCCAGATATTTATTTAATTTACTATACATCTGTTTATTCTTTTCATTCCATTGCCGTGCCAAATTACTTTCTATTGAATCCAATGTTATGTTAACCAAAACAGTGTAGTTGTTTAGTAAATTTATAATTTTATCGTCATCTTCGAAATAATTACCGAATGTTTCTATTACAAAATTTGCTCTTGGAATCAGATAAGAAGCTTTTATATCTTTAAACTGATTTGGGCTTTCAAATTTATCTTCTTTGCTTTCAAGCAATTTACCAAGCGAGAGACAATCGAGAAGATTTTTTTTATCGTTAAAACTTTCGGTCATCTTGTTTACATATTTTTCTATCAATTCTTTTTCAAGACAGCATAACTTAGTTATCAACTCATTTAATTCTTCCCTGTTTCTATTCTCTCTAATATTAAAATCTGTTAAGCGAATAATTTTATTATTCATAATTGAATTCAGAGGTCTGTTTATAAGAACACCCAAATTTTTCTCTCTCGCAAATTCAAGTAAAGATTTAGAATTACCCAATTGGTTTTTATTTGTTACAGCTCCTCTTTCAATCAGGTTAAGAGGGAATTGAATAACCGCAAAGTGATTGTCGTTGGAAATTTCTGCTGCTATATTATAAATACGCTCCAGTGAAGTAAAATCCTTCCTATCCTCTGTTTCTACAAAAGTATTTGAAGAGATTCCGTAATATGAGATCCTCCCATTTTTAACCTCCGTTTCCATGTACTCGAATGCCTGCCTTATTTTGCGGTAGTACTCCTTCTTCTTTTCTTCGTATGAAGTTATTTTGGAGTATGTTAGAAAGTATTCCGGATTATGAAGTAAGTAAACATCAACTTTTTTTAGCTGAAGATATTTAAGGGATTTTTGTAGTTGATCTTGAATAAAAACAGGATGAATACAATGCCAAAGCCCGGGATTACATTTTACAATTTCAGGATAAGGATTTCCCGCGGTTTCTCTCTCTTTGGCAATTGCCAGGTTATCACCCTGAAGATAACCTCCTTTAGTAATTACAATTATATCATCAAGAGTGATTCTATCTTCGGATATAAGTTTTTGTAACACGTTCCCTATTAACCTTTCACTTTCACCGAGTGAATAATTAGATGAGGTATCTATTAAATTAATACCATGTTGCAAAGCATATTCCAGTGCATGGCGATGTTCAATAATTGAATCATCAACTCTGTATGCTCCAAAACCACAAACACTTGTCGTGAATTTAGTTTTGCCAAGTTTCTTATATTGTAAATCCAGGTGCTTTAATGAGTAATAATTTGTTGAAGATGTAGTTGCCAATCACCACTCCGATTATTATTGTTTCTGATTTTAATTTAGGGAATATATTTCGAATAGAATAAAAAAATAATGTTTTTATCCAATAGTAGGTTTTTGTTTTGAAGATGATATTGAATATATTTGCAACCTAAATTTAAGGAGAATAAAAGAATGGCAAAATCACACTCATTTGCCGATAAAGCTAAAGGCAAAAAGAAAGTAGATCATATTACAGTAAAATTTATTAAATCTGTAAAATCAGAAAAAGGTACGTATAAATTCAGTGAAAAATTTGTGCGATTAGATAATATTAGTAAAATAACCGAACTAAAATAAATATATAAATTTTAAGCGTTGAGAACCGCTTTTTTTCTTACCTTCTTTCAACTCATTTCTAAATTTCGGTACAATCCTTAACTCACTTCCTTTATTAATTGAAAATATTTATTAAATCATTTTTACTCTTGACACTTCAATAATGTCGTTCCATTAGAAGTTCATTTATTATTAAAGACTTCTGAAAAATTTATCATGGTTATATTGATCCCGATTCATCGTATATGCGTCAACTTAATTGCCCCGACTTTTAAGTCGGAGAACTTGTAAGCCCAAGTCAATTAAGGCTTTAGCCATATTTCATCCTAAAATTTTTGCTGAAGCCAATATTTGGTTGGCTAATTTAGTCAACGATCTAAAGAGGATGTGTGAATATTATAAAAACCGTTGAAACGGTTAAAAACACAGTTTGATTTTTGGTTAAATTCCTACGATTGAAATCGTGGGTTAATGTAATTTATTTATTTATTTTCATACAGTCTCTAAAGGTCGTGGCAATTCAATCCCCACTGAGTCGGGACACTTTTTCTCAGTCAGCTATTAGGAAATAATCCTTAAGTTGACGCACATGCAATTTATCGGGAGAAATATCTCTATTATTATAAAACAGATTCTTCACTCCCGACTTCCGGTTGGCAGGTCTTTCAGAGTGACAGTAATAGAATAATTCAGAAGTCTCTATTAATGATTTTGTGAAGAAAGAGGAATTCTTAATCCGGATGTAGATATTTATTCATAAACGGAGAATGTTATAATGATATCCTCCAAAATAAATGAAATTTTTCTGTTCAGCAGAATGACCGACGCATTGCTGATGACTGACAGAAAAATTCAGTTTCATTTGATTCACATCATTTTTGTTTGGGATTAATCGAACAACCCGGGGCTTCTATTTCCCTCAAGGGTAAGTAATCTTTCTTTTATCTTTAACCCGCCGCCATATCCAACCAAAGAACCATCTGAGCCGATTACCCGGTGACAGGGAATTACAATTGGTAAAGGATTTGCACCGTTTGCACTTGCTGCCGCTCTGATTACTTTTTCATCCCCCATTCTGACTGCCAATTCTTTATAACTTATAGTCGTACCAAAAGGAATTTTTACCAATTCATCCCACACCTTTTTTTGAAATTCTGTTCCTTCAGTCTCAAGTTGCAGATCGAACTCTTTTCTTTTCCCATCAAAATATTCTTTCAATTGAGAATAAATATTATGCATAGCCGTATCTTCAGGTTGGAGTTGAATAGTATTTACCAGTTTAGGATTATTTTTTTCAAGATTGAAAATAATTTCTTTAATTCCGCTTGTTGAAGTAATTACAGTGAAATGAATATTAGCAACAGTAAAAGAAGAATAATATTTCGCTGGTTTGGATGTCATTCGGTTGAAAGATTAGTTAAATAAAAAAAGGGAAGAAGCAAAACTCCTTCCCTTTCTTAAAAATTAAAATAAATTAAGCGGCAACAACTTCCAGCGCCTCATTGATATCCCTTTTAAGCAAACCTTCTATAGCCGTTAATGTACCTTCGATAGACGTTGGACATGTACCGCATGCACCCTGATAACGGATCTTAACTTTATATCCCTCAAGAGCCAACACTTCTAAACCACCACCATCACCAGCTAATGCTGGGCGTACTTTATTATCGAGTAATTCGTTTATCTGTTTTAGTAATTCATCCTGTGTTTCATCGGGAGATTTTCTTTCTACTTCTTCAGGTATCAAATTAATATCGAATGATTTTAAGAATTCAATAAATGGTCGCTGGATCTGGCTCCAATTGATATCTTTGTCCTTCTCAATAGTTACAAATTTTTCCATATAGAAAACGGAGGCTACGCCGCTGATTTCAAAAATGCCTTTAGCAAACGGATCATCCTTAGTCGATTGCTTATCAGGAAATTGCCTGGTTTCTACATTCAATAATTTCTGGTTTAGTATGAATTTTAATGCTTGTGGATTTGGTGTTAAATCCACATCTTCAACCATTAACATTAGTACCTCATAATGTTCATTAATTATATGGTAAAATAACTTAAGAATGTTAAAGTTTCAAGCCATTTTATGGTATTAATATTGATATTCAAATGTTTATATTTTAGCTAAAAAATAAAATTTTATATGAAAAACATCTTAATTATATTTACAGGCGGCACTTTTTCAATGATGATCGATCCGAAAACCGGGGGCGCAGTACCAAGATTTTCAGGCGATGAGTTGCTTGCTAAAATTCCGGAAGTAAAAACCCTTGCATATATTACTTGCTTCGATTTCGGTAATTATCCGGGACCACATATGACTCCAAAGTTAATGATGGAATTATCTCAGACGATTAAACAGAAAATTAGTGATAATAATTATGATGGTGTTATTATAACACATGGAACTGATACATTAGAGGAAACTGCTTATTTATTAGATCTTACAATTAAAACATCTCTTCCTATAGTAGTTACCGGTTCGATGAGAAACAGTTCTGAACCGGATTGGGACGGACCAAGAAACCTCGTTAACTCTTTGCACGTTATTTTAAGTGATAATTCAAATAATATGGGCGTGCTTGTTTGTTTAAACGATGAAATTAATGCTGCGAGTGAGGTTACTAAAATATTTTCAGATGGACTCGGTACTTTTCAAAGTTTAGATTTTGGTGCATTAGGGTTTGTTCAGCAGGGCAGAGTAATCTATAATAGGCTGCCCCGTTGTCTCGAAACAATTGACACAAGTGATTTAAACACAAATGTAGATCTGATTACTGTTTATGCCGGAATGAATGAAAAGTTTTTCAGATTTTCAGCGGACAGCGGTGTTGAAGGAATTGTTGTTCAAGCTCTGGGAGTTGGTAATGTGCCGCCGGCTGCGTTTGAGGGAATTAAATACGCCTCTGAAAAAAATATTCCTATTGTCCTTGTATCAAGATGCCCGGCGGGTGAAACGGATTATATTTACAGCTATCCCGGCGCAGGTGTGCATCTTCATAATTTGGGAGTGATGTTCACTGATTTTTTGAACGGGCAAAAGGCAAGAATTAAACTAATGCTTGCATTAGGTAAAACAAAGGATAAAAATAAATTAGCAATATTGTTTGAGCGCACTTCATCTTTGGGGAGCTATTGTTAAATATTTACTTCATGATTGATTGGAAAAATTTATGAAAAACAGAACCTTGATTTTATTATTAATTATTTTCCACCTTTCTTTTTTAACTTTTAATCTGTTTGCCCAGGAATTCTCTTTTGCAGCAATGTCTGACAGCAGGGGCAAGTATAATGGTGTTAATGAACCGGTTCTGTCAGCGCTTACCGAACATCTTATTACGAATCAAACTGAAGTAGATTTTTTATTTTTTATGGGAGATCTTGTTGACGGAAGTGATGTATATCCTGATTCCACATTCGCAGAATTAAAATATTGGAAGAAAGTAATGTCTCCCGTGTACAATAATTCGAACATGGTATGGCCTTATATCTGGCCGGTTATAGGTAATCACGAAGCTCGGCATCCAAAAGATGAAAATAATTTTCGATCACTATTTAATGATGTTTTTTTGAACGGACCTGAAGATGAAAAGGGATTGACTTACTCATTCGATTATAAAAATGTTCATTTTGTTTGTATAAATTCGGAGAGATGGTATTATGGTGATCCTGAAGATACAACTGATGACAGGCGTGATTGGCATTATATAAAAAATCTTGATTGGCTGATAAATGATTTGGAAAAGGCTCGTGCCAGGAATGTTAAATATATTTTTGTCTTCAGTCACGATGTGCCTTTCCCAATCGGAGGTCATCTGCATGATGGTTTGCCGAATCTGGGTAAAGATTTTACTCATCCAATTGATTCAACAAAACAATGGTATGTCGATCAGCGAGATAAATTCTGGCAGATTTTAGTTGACTTTAAAGTTTCTGCATATTTATGCGGCCACGAACATATATACGGTAGACAAGCGATAGATGGCGTTTATCAAATTGTTGCGGGAAGTTCAGGAGCGCCATTATACGATTTCAATCCTACTTATAATGCACAGCCCGATAGTATAATGCCATACGGCGAAATGAGTTACAATGATGCAGTACCATATTATAAAGTTTTGAAATACAATTATGGTCCCGGAAAAAACAGCCAGTACTCGAAGGATTTTTTCGGACTAAGGGCTTTTCAATATCTAACTTTTCATGTGAAAGAAGATCTTATTCATGTTCAAACTTATGGTGCTTATCCCAGAGAAAACACCGATGATGAAATGGAAGGTGAAATAGGATTGATAGATGAATTCTTAATCAATAAATGAGTCCACTCTAAAAACTTGATTACTCAATTTGTCATTCCCACGAAAGTTGGAATCTATACAAAAACTTGATCTTTATAGATTCCCGTTTTCACGTATATGCGTCAACTTAATTGCCCCGACTTTTAAGTCGGGGACCTTGTAATCACTAGTAAATAAAGGCTTTAGTCACTACTAATCCCACATTTTTGGCTAAAGCCAAGATTTGGTTTGTTAATTAATCCACGCCATAAATGGCGTGGCAATTCAATCCCGACTGAGTCGGGACACTTTTTATAAGTTAGATATAAGGGAATAATCCTTAAGTTGACGTTCATGCGTTTTCACGGGAATGACCTTTTTATAGGAGACTCATAACTGATTAA
>SMVA01197864.1_pt1 | contig 16149 bp, 11 predicted proteins | sample 2456451 | NCBI WGS metagenome assembly SMVA01 (sample SAMN11095933, study PRJNA526329) | marine sediment metagenome | biome: Marine sediment; feature: Surficial sediment; material: Deep marine sediment; isolation source: Hadal surficial sediment | place: Pacific Ocean | collected 2014-05 | depth...
ACACCCGCTGGCTTCAAAGAAGCCTATCGGCAATTCGCAGATGGCGGATGGCAGAGCTTGTCATTTCCGGTTGAATACGGCGGCCAGGGTTTGCCCACGTCGATCAGCTTGTTCAATACTGAAATGATGGGTACCGCCAATTGGTCCTTCGGCATGTATCCCGGTCTTAGCCTCGGTTGTATCAACACCATTTTAGAATACGGTACGGACGAGCAGAAGAACCAGTACCTGCCTTCATTGGTGTCGAGTGAGTGGACCGGCACGATGTGTCTTACTGAACCGCAATGCGGCACCGATCTGGCGCAGATCAAGACCACCGCGACTCCCCAGGAAAACGGCAGTTATCACATCAATGGAACAAAGATATTTATCTCTGCGGGCGAGCACGATCTCGTGACAAACATCATTCATATTGTTCTCGCACGACTGCCTGGCGCGCCAGCGGGAACGCGGGGGATTTCATTATTTGTAGTGCCGAAGATTTTGATCAATGAGGACGGCTCACTCGGTGAGCGCAATACCGTCAACTGCGGATCGATTGAGCACAAAATGGGAATCCGTGCCTCCGCAACAGCCGTGTTAAATTTTGACGAGGCGATCGGCTATATGGTCGGTGAAGCGAACAAGGGACTCGAAGCGATGTTTACTTTCATGAATACGGCCCGCATCGGTACTGCCATCCAGGGTATTTGCCATGCCGAGGCATCGTTTCAGGGTGCTCTGCCGTATGCGAAGGAACGACGCTCGATGCGTTCGCTTTCGAAAAAAAGGGATCTCGACTTCGCGGCCGACGCTCTGATATGGCATCCCGATGTGCGGCGCATGTTGCTCACGCAGAAAGCCATCGCCGAAGGCGGTCGAGCGATGATATACGGTGCGGCACAAATCGCCGATTTGATGTTTGACGCGGCTCTGAAAGGTGACTTTGACATGCAGAAGGAACACGACGACCGGCTGGGTTTCTATACCCCCATCCTTAAGGGGTTCTTGACGGAAATGGGTCTCGAATCTGCCAACTTAGGGATGCAGGTGTACGGTGGACATGGCTACATCCATGAGCACGGCATGGAACAAATCGTCCGCGACGCACGGATTGCGACTTTGTATGAAGGGACGACGGGTATTCAGGCGCTGGACTTGCTCGGCCGCAAAGTGTTGCTGACCTCCCGAGGTAAATGCGTACGCGAATTTACTGGAATAATGTTTGGTCTTGCTCGAAAGCGTGTGTTCGCAAGCGGCGCGATTGGTAAAATGGCACGTACATTGATCAAGCGGGCAGTGGAGTGGAATGTTTTGACTATGCGCATCATGTTACGCGCGAAAGGCGATCGTGAATCGATCGGTTCTGCGTCCGTCGACTACCTCATGTATTCCGGTTACGTGATGATGGCCTATTTCTGGGCGCTGCAGGCAGACAAGGCAGCTGAGCTACTGCAAAACGGCAAGGGACGGGAGTCACCAGATTTTTACCGCGCCAAGATTCAGACAGCTGAATTCTACTTTGAGCGACTCCTGCCACGTGCCAGTACTCACAAGACGTGTGCCTTGGCATCTACTCGTTCAGTGATGCAGTTGGACAAGGAAAATTTCGCGTTTGATTAAAAAAGAGTTCGAAAATGGGCAATAATACGACAATAAATCGGATCGCCCCGATACCAGCAGAGCAGGAAACCCCATGAAGAAGATAATATTTGGCTGCATCGCAGCTGTATTTGTATTAGCTGCCTGTGGCGGCGACAAGATCCCGGAGCCGGCCGCATCCTCAGCAGGTGACCCCGCGTCGGCAAGTTCCGAACAGCTGGCCTCTTTGGTTGCTGAATATTACCAGCGCAACCTCGAACTCAATCCGCTGAGTGCAACGCAGGTTGGTGATGACCGATTCGACGACCAGATCGCGAATTTCTTCGGGCCCGAATACATCGCTGAGACGGAAGCAATGGATGAGGAGTTTCTGGGCCGCCTGCTTGAGATCGACTCGTCTGAGCTGCAAGGGCAGGATTGGCTGACTTACGAAGCCTTCAAATTAAGTCGCGAAAACTCGATTGCGGGCCAGCAGTTTCCCGGACATCTTCAACCTGTCAACCAGTTCTTCTCCATACCGAATTTCTTTGTGCAGCTTGGAAGCGGTGCGGCGTTTCATCCATTCAAAACGGTAAAGAACTACGACGATTTCCTGGGGCGCATAGACGATTATGTCGTGCTCAATACTCAGATGATCGAGAACATGAAACTGGGTATGCAGCAAGGTGTCGTACAGCCCCGGATCCTCATGGAAAAAGTGTTGCCACAACTTGATTCACAGATTGTTGATAACGCTGAGGACAGTTCGTTTTATCTGCCGATCAAAAACATGCCGGAAGACTTCAGCGACGAAGATCGCGAGCGCTTGACATCGGCTTATGGTGCTGCGATTACCGACAAAATTATTCCGGCCTACCAGCAACTGAGTAATTTCATTGGTGATGAATATCTGAGTGCTGCGCGTGAGTCTGTCGGTCTTTCAGACTTGCCAAATGGCGAGGCCTGGTATGCGCACATGGTCAGGTTGCGTACAACGACCGACCTGACACCAGACGAGATTCATCAAATCGGTGTTAATGAAGTGGCCCGCATCCATGACGAAATGCGCGCCGTGATGGAGCAGGTCGGATTCGAAGGAAGTCTTGAAGATTTCTTCGATTTCCTGAACTCTGACGATCAATTTTACTTCGATGAGCCGGAACAACTGATTCAGGGCTATCGAGATATGTCTGAACACATAGAAAGCCTGGCGCCAAGCCTGTTCAGCATTTTTCCCAAAGCGGAATTCGAAGTGCGGCGGGTAGAGCCGTTCCGTGAAAAGTCCGCAAGTGGCGGGTCCTACAGCAGCGGCACGCCGGACGGATCGCGGCCCGGGATTTTCTACGCGAATGCGTACGACATCAAAGCGCGGCCAATTTGGGCCATGGAATCGCTTTTCTTGCACGAAGCGATCCCCGGGCATCATTTCCAGATTTCGATTCAGCGGGAACTTGAAGGCTTGCCGGAGTTTCGGCGTTTCGGCGGCTACACGGCGTTCAGCGAAGGCTGGGGCCTGTATGCCGAGACCCTCGGCAAAGAACTGGGTGTCTATACCGACCCTTACCAGTATTTTGGCGCACTGAATGCGGAGCTTTGGCGCGCCCTGCGATTGGTAGTGGACACCGGGTTTCATGCCAAGGGATGGAGCCGCCAGGATGTGCTGGATTACATGTATGCAAATTCTGCGGTCAAGGAAGCGCGTGCCATCAGCGAGGCGGAACGTTTCATCGCCATCCCCGGCCAGGCACTCGCCTACAAGATCGGTCAGTTGAAGATTCGTGAGTTACGCGACAGGGCAGAAAAAGCGCTTGGCGACAAGTTTGATGTCCGTGAATTTCACAGCGTGATTCTCATTGACGGCGCATTGCCGTTAAGCCTGCTCGAAACAAAAGTAGACCGCTGGATAGCAACTCAAACCTGAACGAATGATTCTCGGATAACGGCGCGCTACTACTGTCGAGGTTTGTCCGGGTGCTGGTTTAGCGTAGTCAACTGCGCCCATTCTGCGGAAAATCAACCCACAATTCAGCCAGTCAGCTGTCGCTACTCACTTCCCGCATAGTTCAGAGCAAAGCCAACCATCGTCCGAACACCCACCAGCAAAGCGTCCTCATTGACGAAGAAAAGGGGTGAGTGATTGGGCGGAGATTCCCATGCGGGGACGCCTTGCTTATTTACGCCAAGCCCGACATACAAGCCAGGAATCTTTTCCTGAAAATAGGCGAAGTCCTCAGCGCTGGCACCTGCGCTCTCAGCAATATTCTCGACTGTCCGTATGATGCGATCGTGAAAATCGTCACGCATATTTCGATCAAAAGTTCGAATAGTGCCGCTCATCTCCACTGTGTCCGGGATGATATTTCCTCTTACACCACCATGAATGGAACCAATGGTTACTAAAGCAGGCGCATTCGTGATGTCGAGTTGTCGACTGGGTATGGTCTGCAATGCCGTAATTATCTGAGCGGCAACAGTGATTGGATCGACACCGAGCCACGGTAATGATCCGTGGGTCTGGCGTCCGGTGACCTTGATTGTTAGCCAGTCCGCGGCGGCCAGCGTTCCGCGGGCCCGATAATAGATGCTTCCTGTTTCGAGTGGGAACACATGCAGGCCGAAAATTACTTCCGGGGCGTCGGGACCTTCCAGGACGCCCTCCTTAACCATCAATTTAACGCCTCCTTCTTCGCCGGCCGGTGCACCTTCTTCAGCAGGCTGGAAGAAAAACTTTATGGTTCCTGCAAGTTGATCACGGTTTGCCGCCAAAACCTCAGCGGCGCCCATCAGGATAGCAACATGTGCATCATGTCCACATGCATGCATCACACCGACTTCTTCGCCGTTGTATTGAGTAACCACCGTTGACGCAAACGAAAGACCGGTTTGTTCAACCACGGGTAAGGCATCCATGTCGGCGCGCAGTGCTACAACCGGTCCTGGCAGCTTGCCAACCAAGGTTCCAATCACACCGGTGTGTGCCACTTCGGTCTTCACCTGCATGCCAAGACCACGAAGGTGCTCTGCGACCAGAGCCGCCGTTCTGAATTCGCGATTGGAAAGCTCAGGGTGTTGGTGTATGTCCCTGCGCCACTCGATTACTTTCGGCTCAACCGCGGCGATCGCGGCATCAAGTTCCAGACCTGAGGCGTCAGCGATCCATTGAGTGAGCGCGAAAATCATCGTCAGGCATACGAGTCGGCGTTGTAAGACATTCATTAATTTCTCTCCCACCCAATGTTGAATACGCTATTGAATCTCGTGCGCTTGGTTATCCGGTATCAGAGACTACCGTCTTCGGTGTAATCCGATTTCAGGCAACATCACGATTTTTATCGCCTGTGACATTATTGACGGCATCAGCAATTATGCTCATCTTTCCCGGCCCCTCTCGGGCTGGCTCTCGCATACGCACTGCGAGTCTGTTTCGGCGTAACACCGTACTTTCGTCTAAATGCCGTCGAGAAACTGCCCTGATTCATATATCCCACGTCAGCGGCAATCTTGTAGATAAGTTCATCTGTTTCCTCAAGACGAGCATATGCCTGCTCCAGGCGCTGCTCCTCCAGGCATTGTGAAGGAGACAATCCGAACTCTTCCTTAAAGCCATAGTGCAGTTTATTTCGATTGACGCCGACCGCAGAGCATAATTCCCGAATTGACGGGGGGTCGGAAAGATTAGCGAACAGTATGTCGTGAGCCAGCCTGATAGCTTCGCGATCCTTGGATCGCAGCCTGATGGGTGAGTTTTCTTCGATGTGCGAATTACTGAGCATTCTATCCAACGCGTTAGTGATGAGTTCCGCCGCTTTGGCTTTTGCCAACGCGACATACACAGCATCGTTAGCATTCAAAGAAATGATGTTGCTCGTGATTTGATTTAGTTGATGATCCAACGGATAGCTTTGAACGATTGACTTCCCCAGTCGTTTCCGAAATACGTCGAACTGTGGCAATGTTTTGATTTGCGCAGGATCACTCAGGAATTTACCCAGGTAAGCTTCTGGAAATGCCAGCGTAACCCAAACGGTTTTTGATCCTGCGCTAACCGTTTCCTGCGTTATTACATCAACAGGATTGTTCATCAGACGCCAGGCTGGTGAGCTGGCGTCAACAACCTCGGAGCCGACATCCATGGAAATGTTGAGGTCAAGTGTGAAACTTAATCGACAGCGACCCTCGTCAAAAACTTCAAACGTGCGACTCTCATTCCACGAGCAATTGAATACCACCATCACCAGTCCATCAGTGAACTGGAACATCTCAACAAAGCCGTTGCCAATTACGGGTTCAAGCTCAAATAAGGACGCAATACCGTCCGTTGAAATTATCGTGCGCTGTGGGTCGCACGCCTTGCCGAACAGCATAGGTGATAAGGTATTGATGTCGGACCAATTAAATACCACGGTTATCCTCGATCAACGAATTGTATTTACGTTCGCTTAAAATTCGATACCCGGCTCAACGTCAAGCGAAAAATCGTGATCGTTTACGATGATATTCCGCTTGGTTGATCCCCAGTTTATATGAGAAAGGGTGACAAATAAGGGAATCTTTGTCGGCATCACATATTCGACAGTTTCTGCACCTAACACGCGAGAAACGGAGGTTGAAGCAGAAAAGTCGAAACTTGTCGAAGCGAGCATTTCGAAATCGAGTGCGTATTACGGCTGTTTACGGTGACACTGGCTAATACCGGTGGGTTGCCGCCAACGGATCAGCCACTGACTCGGCGATGGCCCTGCCAGTAAGTCTCCCGAAGTTTGAATTTTTGGAGTTTGCCGGTCGCTGTGCGGGGCAACTCAGGAACAAACTCAACCGACGTCGGACACTTGAAATGTGCCATATTATCCCGACAGAAAGCGATAATCTCATCTTCTGTAGCGCTTTCATTTTCCCGCAGCACGACCAGTGCTTTTGGTGTTTCACCCCACTTCTCGTGCGGAACTCCAATCACCGCGCATTCGAGCACGGCACTGTGCCGGTACAGCGTATCCTCAATATCCGGCGAACTGATATTTTCACCGCCGGAGATAATAACGTCCTTTTTTCGGTCAACGATATGAATGTTTTCCACCTGATCCCAGACCGCCAAATCTCCAGTGTGGAAGAATCCATCGTAAATTGCGTTATTCGTTTCGTTCGGTTGTTCCCAATATCCTTTGAATATCACATTGCTCCGAGCGCAAATTTCCCCGACCGATGTATTATCTTTCGGCACCAGCTTGCCGTCGTCATCGAGTAACTGCAGCTCTACGCCGATTACCTGGACACCTGCGCGGCTTCGTCGAGAGTATTCATTTCGTTGCGTTGCGTAGTCTGGTTGTGACGATGTCAGAAGTGGAGCTGTTTCGGTCAGTCCGTAAATCTGCAGGAAATGCCAGCCGAGTTCTTCTTCCAGTCGTCTGATAAATGCGGCGGGTGGCGGCGCACCAGCCACAATAAATCGGGGTTTCATCGTTACATCGTGTTTTTCTCTGTCTGGATAATCAAGTATCACGCGCAATACCGTCGGTGCCATGCAAGCAAATGTGACTTTCTGCGCGGCGATCAGGTCGAATATCGATCTGGCCTCTATGGTTCGCAATACAACGTGCGTGCCTCCCATGCCAGTCAATGCATACACTCCGCCCCAGCCATTGCAGTGGAACATTGGCAATGTCCAAAGCTCAACGTCTTCATGTGCAATGCGCAAGTGAGCAATCAGGTTATATGCATTGATATAGACATTTCGATGCGTAAGCATTACGCCCTTGGGCTTCGCCGTCGTTCCCGATGTATAATTAATCGATACCAGATCATTTTCGTCACGCGTCGGAATCTTAGGCGGGCTGGCTGACATATCATCGATCATGTCATTCCAGTCGGTCCAACCCGCATAGTTACCGCGTTCGTAGGCGGCCACGATCCAATGTTCAACGTTTGGCAGATGGTCGCGAATAGCATCGATCATCATCGTTTGCTCGTAGTCCGCGAGAACGGCCTTGACACCTGCGTGGTTAATGATGAACTCGTGATCTTCAGGCGTAAGCCGATAATTCAGCGGGACGAGAATAGCTCCAATCAGACTGGTCGCATAAAAGCTTTCCAGAAAAAAATGTGAATTGGGGCTCAGAATGCAAACTCTGTCGCCTTGTTGAATGCCTTTGGCCTGTAATGCGTTTGCTAGCTGGTGGACACGTGCCTGAAACTGGCCGTATGTAAAACGTAGCTCGCCGTCGACAATCGCAATCTTTGATGGATAGATCCTGGCTGGTCGAGCAAGAAAGTCATCAACGAGTAGCGGTACTTGCATATGAACACCAGAATATTTTGACTGAATAGTACAGCTTACTGTTGGCCGACCAAGGCTGTCTCCGACAGATCGTCCCGGTCATGAAAAACCTTGCCTGCCTTCATCACCCAGACGACATTGCGGGTTACAGCATGAATATTTTCTAAAGGGTCACCTTGAACAGCAATGATATCGGCGGCATAGTCGATTTTGAGCCTGCCAAGCTTCCCCTCCTGGCCCAGCAATATCGCGCCATTGATGGTTGCCGCCTGCAATGCTTGCGCTGTTGTCATCCCGGCTTCGATAAACCACTCGAGTTCACGCGTATTCTGACCGAACATAGACATTACTGCGTCGGAACCCATTGCCACGCGGACGCCGGCCTCGTTAGCTCGCCGCAACGTTTCTACGTTCTTTTTTATGAAATCATACAGACTCTGTTCAACATCGCTGTCGTAGCCATACTCGCTACTGTACTCGGCGTAGTACCGATTGTGATCGATGGTTGGAACATATGTTGTGTCAGTTTGCGCCCATCGTTTGAGTAAATTTCTATCCATTCCGATTGGATGATCAATGGAGTCGACTCCCGCTCTCAATGCATCTTCTACTGCTGACGGGCCGTACGAATGCACAGCGACTCGGATGCCTGCAGCGTGCGCTATATCTGTAACTGCTTTAATTTCTGGATAGTAAAAATTCTGTGTACTACTTAAGTCGTCGGCACTGCCTGTTGTCGCAAAAATTTTAATCCAATCCGCACCAGCAGCAATTCGCTCCCGAACCGTTTCGGAAAACTCTGTGACGATGTCTCGTTCCTCTCCATCAGGCAGTGGCTTCAATGTCGAGGGGTGGAATCCACCACCGGACACGAAGAGTCGGGGGCCGGGAATTGTACCTTGGTCTATCAGCGCTTTAATCTGGAAGTCGACGCCATCGAAGGCAAATAAATCGCGCGCAGACGTTACTCCACTTCCCAGCATCTTCCGTGCGTTTTGCTTCGCTGCGACCAATCGATCGGCGGCGGAGGACGCAAATAGTTTTTCCCAGGCATCGCCGTCAGGAGGGTCGCCCAAACCATATGTTATATGCACATGGACGTCGATCAGCCCTGGTAACGCAGTCAGGTCTCCAAGGTCGATTAGTGAAGCGCCCGGGAATTGATCGCTCAGGCTATCTCCGATAGCGACAATCAGTTCTCCCGCCACTGCAATTTCGCGATGCGGCAGAACCTCACCCGTTCCGTCGACGAGTTGGCGAAACTTGAGTATTGTCGTGTCAGCTACGGCTGAAGCGCCGCAGCAAACCATCACGATAAATATCAGGATGCCTGTCGAAAATTTTGCTGGCGTAGACATCTGTCTTCAACGTTCTACCAGCGCAGCAACAGTCATCAACGATCTTAAAATCTGAATGTCGCTTCGGCGCCGTAGGTTCGTGGCTGCATATACAGGCTAAAGGGTATGCCGAGGAAACTGACGCCTCGCATACCTCTGTACTCCTCATCCGTCAGGTTGTGACCCCATATGCCAACAGACCACTGGTTGCTTAGTTCGAAGTCGATCGACCCGCTCAGAAGGCTGTAACCGGGCTGGTGTGAGTTATCCCTGTTGTCCGGATTGAAAAATTGCTCCCCGCGGTAACTGTAATTCAGCATCGCGGAGCCGACTGAAAAACGGTACCTTGCCGTCAGATTTGCAGTAATTTCCGGAGCCCTTGCCAATACGTTACCCGCTACGTTCAAGGGTAGTCCGGTAATTTCGTCAATTGCGCCGCCGGGGAAGTCATCAAACTTGGCGTCCGTATAGCCAATGCCGAAGTCAAGTTCAAAGTTGTCAGTGAAACGAGCAATACCCTCAATCTCAAATCCTTTCGTCGTGACCGATGCCGCATTGGAAATGAGCAGGGTGGTTATGCCATTCAACGGATCGAACTGGAACTGAAATACCTGGTAGTCATCGTACTGGGCATAAAACGCTGCGATATTCAGACGCAGTCGTCCATCCATCAAGTCAGACTTGAGGCCTATCTCGAAACTGTTCACGGTTTCTTCTTCGAAGAAAAGATTATCGATTTCCGAAACCAGGTCTACGTTAAAGCCTCCTGCTTTATAACCATTGGCGAAAGTAGCGTAAGTGAGTACGTCTTCATTCGCCTGGTACTGAAGACTCAAGGTCGCTGTCCAGTAATCTTCATCCCGTGTAAACGACTCTTGAATCAATTCTGCAAGACCGAATCCAGGGAAAACAAACTGATCAATAACTGCATCTTTGGACTCATCCGTGTATCGCACTCCTCCGCTTAATGACCACCTGTCCGACAGATCGACGTTTCCGTTAAAGAAAAAGGCGAGGTTCGTAGTGTCGACCGCAGAATCCTGGACCGCAGCGTCCACACCTTCCGGCGGACCGCCGAACCCTGGCCCCAGCGCAACTTTTCGATCCGTTACCGCTTGCTGATCGAAGTAAAACGCACCAACAACGTATTGAAATGTTTGGTCAGCGGGAGATGCCAGGCGAAACTCTTGTGTAAAGTGTTCAAAGTCGTCTTCGAAGAACCGCGCATCAAGCGTAAAGACGCGGGTTGCATCCTCGTCACTTCCGACCTTTCGATCGACGGTTCGAAACCCTGTGATCGAAGTCAATATATAATCGTTTTTAAAGGTATAGTCGATCGTCAAGCCGCCGCCTGATCCGCTGTTATCATCAATTAGCTGTGCGTCCTGGTCTACTATGAAATTCCCTGCCGCAGCTGGATTGCCTGCCGCGTTTTCGTACGAAGCATCGGGCTCAAGAAACAGCAGGTCATTATTTTGCTTACGGAAATCGTAGGAAAAGTTGATTTCGAGCTCATCGCTTGGCTGCAGGCGAAGACGTAAGCGTCCCAAGGTATGATTACTGGTCATCAGGTTATCGCCAGTCAGCAGGTTACTGATATATCCGTCCTGTTTTTGAGAGACCAGCGAAAAGCGCGCAGCCGCTGTCTCACCCAGGGGAATATTCAGTACCGCCTCTCCATATACTTTGTCCAGGTTTCCGGCGCCCAGACGCAACGAGCCACTGGTCTCGCCGATTGCCGGTTTGTTACTGAGTATGTTGATGGCGCCCGATGAACTGTTCTTGCCGAACAATGTGCCTTGCGGGCCTCGCAGAACTTCAACTTGCGCCAGGTCCACCAGGCCCTGATCGACAGCCAGAGACTGGCCCGCAAACACGCCGTCTATGTAGACACCAACCCGCGTATCAAAACCGATGTTCCGCGAGAAGTCGCCGATCCCGCGGATCCCGATATGTGTCTCGCCGGAAGAGCCCGTTTCACCAAAAACGAGGTTGGCTACCGAGTGCTCGAGACCTTGTAACGTGTTGATGCGGGCTTGCTCGATAAAATCACCGCTGACAGCCGACATCGAAATCGGTACGGACTGGATATTTTCTTCACGATGCCTGGCTGTAACGACTATTTCTTCAAATACACCGTCGTCAGCAGCTTGTTGTGACCAGGCTGGCGGGCTGCAGACCATGACTGTGAGCAAGGCAACACCGGCTGCCACCTGACTGTGGAACGAATGGTTCGGTTGGTAGGTACGACTCATAGCAGTGATGCGATTCATGTGATTTGCCCCCGTAATAGCGCCGCGCGGCCCGGAAACCAGGCACGATTTTCATCCTAATATTGCTGATGAAAGACTAACTTAACGGGCGCTCTGATAGTTTTGACTGCTACACGAAAACTTTCGCCGCTGTCATTAATTCGATCGAAATTCGGGAGTCAGGCTAAGCACGAAATCTCGTTTGTTCGAACTCTCGCGAACTCGTGCCATGATGCTCCACTTGGCAAAGCTGTATTTCCGGGATTACGACATCGCCACAGAGTCGAGAGTTTTCTCAATGGTTAGATTTGCAGACGATTTTATTTTTAATTATCTGGAATGAGGCGCAGTGTGAAGAGATTCACGTGTACGGCACCGACGATGTACTCATCGCCGCGATCGCAATGACTCAGTAGCGCACAGAGATTCGACTGCGTTCCGCTGGGCAGGAAAAGTGCCGCTTCGGTGCCCAGCATTTCAGCGGCAATATCCTGGAGCCGATTAACGGTCGGATCATCACCGTATACATCATCGCCGACTTGCGCTTCAGCCATCGCCTTGCGCATCGCCGGAGTAGGGCGCGTGACAGTGTCACTTCTTAAGTCGATGACCTCGGCGTTTGGCGCGATGCGGTTCATTGAGGGTCTTCTTCAAGCATGCTCTCGACCATGGGAACCATCACACAAGCAGCGGTCGCAGGTAATATTGAAGAAATAACAACAAGAAATGCGGTCGATTTACATACAGCGTGATTTACAGTCATTATAAAGACCTCGGTTCAACTCAAGTTTATCCTTATCATTAGAATCAAACATGCCTGATTGTCCAAGTAGCCTGATAGTCTCCACGAATGCAGAGGAGCTCGCCGAGGAGGTCAACCGTCTTGCACCTGTCCCTATAGCGGTCAAAGCCTGCACCTCCGCGAAACGGGCGCTTGTCGATTACACGGACGAGTCGGTCGTATTCGGCGATCCCGACTTGATCGCGGAGATACTGCCTGAAATGTCGACGGTTGCATGGGTTCAATCCACCTGGGCCGGTGTCACACCCCTGATAGCACTTGATCGCCGCGATTATGTTTTGACTGGCATCAAGGGTGTATTCGGACCACAGATGTCGGAATATGTTTTTGCCCATTTATTGGCTCACGAACTGAAAGTGGTACGGCGGATGGATGAACAGCGCGAGCACAACTGGTTCAGCGCAGGCTCGGGCGCGCTGCAAGGGAAACGTCTCGGTATCATGGGCACGGGTAGCATCGGTCAGCACATCGCGAAAACGGCAAAAGTTTTCGGCATAACAGTCACCGGCTTGAGTCGTTCGGGAGCGCCTGCGCCAGGTTTTAATGATGTTATGCAGATTGATCAGCTAGACGATTTCCTGCAAGGCATCGACTACCTTGTCGCAGTCTTGCCGCAGACTGCGGGTACCGACAAGCTGCTTAATATGGCATCGCTGGCGAAACTTCCGGCACATGCCTACTTTATCAATGTCGGTCGCAGCAATGTCGTTGATGACGACGCACTGATTGATGCGCTCACTAACAATAGATTGGCGGGTGCCACACTGGATGTTTTTGACGAGGAACCTTTGCCGCAGGACAGCCCGCTCTGGGAAGCACCGAATTTAACCATTACGGCCCACGTCGCGGCGGCAAGTCATCCCTCACTCATCGTGCCGATTTTTGTAGAGAACTATCGCCGATACACGCGTAAGCAAGCGCTCAAATTTGTTGTCGATCTTGATGCGGGTTACTAGCGAGTGTAGCGACTCAAAACAGATAAAATTATTGATATTTCATTAGTTAACGATATAAAGATAATGTTGATTCGATATTCGCGTAAGCTGATCCAGATTGCACCGGGAACAAGTGGCCGGCGCATGCAGCGAGTACCGTTGATTCGATGAAGGACGGTGGCAAGTGGCGCTGAAACATAACAAGCGAATCCTGTTCGTGATTGCTGTCATTGTCGTTGCAGCAGTGACCTTCTGGAGTGGATCCCGCTACCCATCGCTTGACGAAAAGTCGATTATGGGAGGATCCGCCGTACTCGAAGACCCGCTTTCCTTCGAGGCTGCGATCCAGATCCAGCCCAACGACGGCCTTGTCGAGCGCATTGCGTACACCACGATCAACTGGCTTGAGACGAATCTCGAAGGCATGGCTTTTGGGTTGGTCATCGGCGCTTGCCTGCTCACGCTGATTGGAATGATCCCCGTCCGGGGACACCGTAATGGTTTCGTAAACACCTTGATCGGAGTGGCCGTTGGCTCACCCCTTGGCGTGTGTGTCAATTGTTCTGCCCCAGTGGCGAAGGGCATGCATGATGGTGGTGCTCGGCTTGAAACCACTTTGGCTACCATGTTCAGTTCACCGACGTTGAACGTCATTGTATTGAGCATGCTATTCGCGATTTTTCCGCTGTACCTGACCGTGATCAAGCTGGTCGAGACCCTGGTGTTTATTCTGGTCCTGGTGCCACTGTTGTCGCGGTGGGTTTTCCCGCAGGAGCGCCTGCAGACCTACGATGACACTGCCTGTGCTATACAACCGACCCCGGCAGCGCCAATCGATGAAAGTTTGTTCATGGCAGTTCGTGGGGCTGCGATGCTGTTGGGCCGAAACCTGGGGTATATCGTAATACGTACCGTGCCCCTGATGCTTCTCGCTGGCGTGCTGGGAGCCGTGGTCGTTCACCTCATGCCGCTGCCAACACTGATTAATTATGAGCCGGGCATTCTCTCAGTCGCCGTGGTGGCGCTGGTGGGAATTTTCCTGCCGGTGCCCGTGGCATTCGATCTCATACTCGTCGCGGTGCTGATATCTGCAGGTGCGCCGATGATTTATTCCATGACGTTGCTGTTCACGCTCGGAATTTTCAGTATCTTTCCGTTTTTTATTATCTGGAATACGATTTCTCGCCGGGTGGCTGTGGTTCTGACAATCGTATTGCTGGTGATCGGCGTTGCCGGCGGTATCGTCGCGGAGGAGATCCACCAGGCCGAGCTTCGGGACATGCTGGAATTTCTGGAGCAACGACTCTAAATGTCGGCGCAAAGTTATATCTGGTGGAAACGCGACAGGGCGCCGATGTTTTTCACTATTGCGACCGCATTGCTCGTAATTATTGCGGAGTCCGGGGCCGAGACCGCGCTGGTACTTGATGCGAAAGGGCATCCGGTGAGCGTCAGTGCGAAGGCTTTTCAGCCGCGCGCCGGAACCGACGATGTACCCTTTACGCGTTATGACGGCAGCTTGTTCGGCCTTCATCAGGCGAACTCCTTCAGTCCCAGGGATTTCTATCCACCGTTTTTCAACGGCGGCGGTATTTCTTCGGGCGATATAGACCGGGATGGCTGGCCGGACATCGTGGCGGCGAATGGTGCTGTGGTGGTCGTCTATATGAACCAGCAAGGCCAGCGTTTTGTACCGCTTGAAATCGATGTGACCGGGCTGGATGACACAGCGATTTTTAATGTGGCCCTGGTCGATATTGACGGCGATGGTTGGCTGGATCTGTTCGGGACAACCTATCTCGAGGGTAACTTTTTTTTGCTGAATCAAAAGGGGGAGTTCACGTCAGCCGGGCTGTGGCAGCTACCTCGGGGCAGTGCCGTGCTCAGCTCAACCGCGTCCTTCGGCGATGTTGACCAAGACGGTGATCTCGACATAGTCGTTGGTAATTGGTTTGCCGGTGCGAGCAAGAAACATCCACCACCTCACTCGCAGAATGAACTCTGGATCAATGAGGGCGGCCATTTTGCAATAACACCGCTGAATGAAATGGTTGGCGAGACGCTTAGCACGTTACTGTCGGATTGGAGCGGCGATGGCATCCTTGACCTGATCGTCGGCAACGACTTCGAGGACCCAGACATCTACTATCGCGGCGACGGCAACGGTGGATTCGAACCGATAGAGCGACGCGATGGAATTATTCCCTATTCCACGCAAACGACGATGAGCATTGATACCGGTGACTATGACAATGACCTTGATCTCGACATTTTCATTGACCAGATTACGGCCCGGGCCACAGGACCCTCTGCAAAGGTGCAAATGCTTGCGCTGGAGCATTACTGCGATGACATAGAAGTACAAGCAGTGCGCGATCGGTGCCGCGCAAATATGGCGACTCGACAGGGCTTTTTTTATGGGTCCAATCATCAACCGACTCATATTCGCAAATGTGCGGAGGTGCCCGACGAATCAGACCAGCGATCTTGTATAGGAATGCAGGTGATGATGACCGCGCAACGCTTTCGTAAACCGGAACTTTGTGACTCTATTCCCGAGTCCGAGACTCGTACCTACTCGATGTGTCGTAATTTCTTCGAAGAGGTGTTTCCCCACGATCCGGAAATGTTGGAGCAAGCGATCCCGCAACGCATGAACCAGAACGTGCTGCTGACCTGGGATTCATCAAAAAACTCATTCACCGATATGGCCGAGCACGCTGGCGTCGGGTTTACTGGCTGGAGTTGGAATGCGCGCTTCGCGGATGTTGACAACGATGAATGGCAGGACATCTTCGTCGTCGCCGGTTCATGGTTTCGGGCAACCACATCGGGTACAACGGCAAACTTCTTTTTTCACAACGAAGCTGGCAAGTATTTCAGCGATCAGACCGACGCCTTCGGTTTGCAGAACTTCATGATTGTAAGCGCCTACACCGTAGTGGACTTTGATAGAGACGGCGACCTGGATTTTGTCACCAATTCGATCAAC
>SMVA01167562.1_pt1 | contig 16148 bp, 12 predicted proteins | sample 2456451 | NCBI WGS metagenome assembly SMVA01 (sample SAMN11095933, study PRJNA526329) | marine sediment metagenome | biome: Marine sediment; feature: Surficial sediment; material: Deep marine sediment; isolation source: Hadal surficial sediment | place: Pacific Ocean | collected 2014-05 | depth...
AACATAGGCTCCACCTTGGTTGTCTGGAAGTATGCCACCAGGGATAATGAGCTTATCATAGAAAATGGAAGACTTATCAGCCACTCCATCATTATCGGTATCTTCAAGTATTACAATCCGGTCGTTAGCTTCCTCATTTACGTTTAATTGAGGGTAGATATGGCTACCACAAACCCAGAGCCTGCCATCACTGTCAAAATTAATTTGGGTTGGTTTTTCGATCATAGGGGTCGCCGCATAGAGACTTATTTCAAAGCCATCAAGGATAGAAAAGGATGCTTGCTCCTCCTTTAGATCTGGTTTTGGTATGTCCTGTAAGTCATTTTGTCCTTGTAGGTTTTGGATTAATAAACCAATAGAAAGGAGTAGTAAGGATATTTTTTTAATATTTTTCATCATAAGTCCTCTAGTAATAATGTAATTGCTGCTTCCTGTTTTGCTATGAATGGCTCAATCTGTGCAGGTTCTTCCTGAGCAATCCGTTGTTCATCTTTACGTTCTCCGTAGACAAAAGCATCATTGCGTGGTCGCCAGCGGTGAAAGAAAAGAGTGTTCTTCTTGATAATAGTATTTCGGATATGATCGGCCTTTTTAGAGTCAATATTAATCACGGGTGTGGGGAGTGTTAATGCTTCTGAAATCAATTCTCCTGTTTTACGGTATCCATTTGCTGAAAGATGAATCCCATTTGTTGTGTATTTAGTCTCTTTGCTAAATGGGTTAAACAGATCAATGAAACGGTACTTTCCCTTAATGGCTACCTCTTTGGTAGTTTCTGCATACTTTTTAAGTTCCTTATTTCGTGTTTCTATGTGCGCTGCGGGTATTCCAAAACCTTTTTCCATAGGCAGGGTAGAAATGAGGATCAATTCGGGGCAGTGCTGACTGAGCATTTCCAAAAGGCGGTTTAGGCCTTTATTGTATGCATCAATGCCTGCTTCATCATCAAAGGATTCATTAAAACCATAGGCTATGAATATTTTATCAGGTTTAAGTTCAGTGATTTGTTTGGTCAATATATTAAAGCCTTCCTCAGGGTTTCCAAATCGTCCCCCTCCACGTGCCCTTGTGCGTGCGTGTGCATAGACATTATCCCCGCTCCAGCCAATGTTCCGGAAAGTGATATTTTTTTTAGGAAAGGAAAGGGAGAATGTCGTTTCAAGTTCTCCGCTATAAATGGCATTTTCAAAGAACGCGTTCCCCAGAAAGACAATTTTTTCATTTTGTTTAAAGTCAAGTGATTCCAGCGAAGAACTGGAAGTACAAGCTGAAAGAAGAATGCCTATTAGTAACAAGACAATTCTGGCAGTGTATATTGATTTCATAGTATGAATTCTAATTTATTAATTTAGTTGAACAAGTATCGTTGAAATAATACAATTATAATTTCAATTTTTTACTCCAGATAAAAAACTTCTGTCATTTCTGTTGAAATCGGGGAATTGTCAGGGTTTGTCTCCATGATGTCTGCCATGAATTTCCACCACTTTTTTACAATTTCTGTTTGCCCCAAATCTTGAGAACCTCCGTCACTAGTAATTTTTTGAAAGGCGAATAAGATGTTGGTTTCCTCATCTAGAAAAATAGCATATTCACTCACACCTGATTCTTTAAGTAATAATTTCAACTCCGGCCAAATTTCATCATGTCGTTTTATATATGCTGTTTTCTGACCTTCATTTAGGTGCATTTTAAAAGCTAGACGTTTCATTTTTTTAATTTTTAGTTAATAGATTGCGTTCGTTTAAAGGGTACCACGCCTCAATCTTCTTTCTTAATTGTTGAACTTTATCAGGGTATTCACTGGCTACATTCTTTTTTTCAAAAGGATCTTCCGTGATCTTGCGATGCTCCAGCCGATAGTGCCTTAATCTTTATATGTTGATAGATGAGTTGAGCCGCTTCACCGCGAGTAAGCTTTGTATTCGACTTGGGCTGTATTGATAATTGTTTTTGCAGTAAGCCCGATATGATACTTCTAGCATAGGCGGGGTCTAGGTGCTGCTCTGGGTGGGCCAATACTTTTTGGGACTCCGTCTGTATTTCGTATTCGAAGAAAGGATTCAGTGATTGGCTTGAATTGTCATAGAGGGTCTCAATGTATTTGAACGAAGGGTGCCCGCGTGGGGTATCGCTAAAATGTGCGCCCGTAATGCTGAGCGGAATCTGAAACCCATTCACCGCCATCTGGGCGAATTCGCCTAGCGTTATCAGGTCATCTGGTCGGAAACGGTAGGCTTCTTTATTGGTATGGACGAGACTCAAGGCTGGTCCATCCGTACGAAGATGCTTCAGGTTGGTATTATTGTCTATCGCATTGAGTAAGCTCAGCTTTTGTACTGCCACAAATGAGGGTGTACCAGCAGGTAAGTCGGTGTAGAAAAATAAAACAGAGCCCTGTTTCAAGAGCTCATCTTGAATTTGATGAACCGGCACATCAGCCAATTCGATATCATTGTCAATTGCAAGTGCAGCGGCAACTCCAGCGGCCTGTCCCAGTTGCGACCAAACTGGCTCCATCCTAACAGACGACATCGCAACATGAGTAGAGGAGATGCCTACCGGGAAAATAATGCCTTTATGCTCCTTGGGAATCATCACGCCATAAGGGATTTGGTAGGGTCCAGTAACATCGTTTAGGTGAAGCGTTCCTTCGGCAGCGGTTTCTCCGTATACAGGTTCTTCTCTCACTGTTGGATTCTGTACATTGTGTGCGTCAATTCCATATATCCCAATTGCGATTGAATTGCTATTAAGCGGGCCTCGTAATCCATCTCCTCGAAGGTCTTTGTGCATGTCGCTTTCAGTCAAAGTGTAGCGCCCCTCTATTCGGCGACCTTGGCGAACGTAGAGTCGATAAGGGAAATGATTGTTGTCCATGAATTCATCATCAGGTAGCCCGATGTTCGGTGAGCCGCCTTCAGTCTGAATGTAGTAAAGCCAACCGAGCTCATAATTGTGATAAATTTTTTCGATTTCAACACGCTCTTCCCAGTCAGCTAAGACCCAACGCGTTCCAAAGCCCGTCAAATCTCCGCCCCAATTGATTCCTAATAAATCGAATTTCTTGTTCGGGATAATTGGTTCGCGGTCCCCATCCCACTTATACTTACTGCGATCGTAATCGGGTGGTGCTTGCTTTAAGCGATAGGGGTGATCCGCTCTGCCGTAATCTTTTGCAGTCATTCTATAGGTGAAAGCTTGTGATCTATTGTCTGCTTCACCCGTACTTCCAGGAAAAATAGTAGCTGGGAGTGCACCCTCTACATAGCGAAAGAAATTAGTGTAGATCACTCCGGCATGAGGTTCTTCTGCGGAACGGGCTTCTCGTCCAATACGAAAAGGCACTTCGGCATAAGCTGCTAAGTCTGCCTCGTAGGTCGCATCGATGATCACCTTGCCGCGATATGCATGCTGCGTGCCCAAGTTCCCTTGATTGTCGCGATCTCGCGTAATGACTCCTGTGACCCGCTTTCCCTTCATCTTCACATCTACCGCCACTTCGTTGAAACGTGTGGTGATGCTCTCGTACTCGGCCACCATTTCAGCGTAAATCCTGGCTGCTGTATGTGGTTCCCAAGCTCGTCCTGCTGCTATGTTCCATCTGAGCGGCGGGTTTTGCTTGAGGTGTGCTTTAACCAAGGGATCGTCTGCTAGCGTTGTACGATGGTATTTGCTTACGCGTTGCCTGTATTCCTCGATCACACCACTATTTGATTCAACGTAATAATCATCCAATCGAAGCACTCCTGAAGCGAGGACACCTCCAAGAACTGGAGACTGCTCGATGATGATCACGCTCTTTCCTGCTCGGCCTGCGGCAATCGCTGCCGCAACTCCAGCCGGGGTTCCACCTATAACGATTACGTCATATTGCTGTGCATCTGCCCATTCTATTTGTTTATCATTTGGTACAAAAATTTCTTCGGTGTTAGTTGTATACCCTGACACTAATAAGACAAGAAGTATGTAATAAATTCGTTTCATTTTGTTTAAATTTTTGCTAACTACAATTTAGGCATCATTTTACCTAGTAATTTTCTTTCCTTTAATGGATACCATGCCTCAATTTTCTCCTTTAATTGTCTAACTTTATCAGGATATTCACTGGCTAAATTCTTTTTTTCAAAGGGATCATCAACAATCTTATAAAGACGTATCGGTTCACTTCTCACTTCATTATGTGTAAAATCATACCCTCCATTCCCCCCTTCAAGGGCTCCATCATAAGACAGAATTAATTTCCAATCATCTTCTATGCACCAAAGGTATCCCAGAGAGGCTTCGGGGTTGTCTTTATCTATAATATCATGACCATAAGCTTCCCCGAATATAATATTACGATCAATCGCTTTTTCGTTTTTTAGGGCATCCCACAAATTGAGGCCTGGTAAATTTCGGGGAGGTTCAATGCCGGCTGCACTCAGAATAGTAGGAAATAGATCAATACTCGAAACCAGCTCTTTTCTTGAGGATGGTTTTAAGGTCCCTGGCATTGAAAATAAGATAGGTGTTCTTACACCACCTTCCATAGGTGTTTGTTTACTGCCAATATCAAAGTTAGGCGAATCTGATTGTTGAATCCAGCCATTGTCACAAACATAGTAGATCAATGTGTTCTCCCTTAAATTATTATCATCCAGATAATCTATCAATTGTCCACAGGTAATGTCGAACCATTCCACCATGGCATAGTAGCGCGCAAGGTGTTCTGAATCTACTTTATCTGCATATTTTTGAAATAAACTATCCGGTGGATTATGGGGTCGGTGTGGTAAAAAAGGTGCGTACCATACATAAAAAGGTTTGTCTTTTGAGCGGGCATGATCTATAAAATTAAATATCGAATCCATCCCCTGTCGACCGATTGTCAACCCTTTGTCACCATGACGTTCACCTTCGGTCATTCCATGAGTAAAGCCACCTCTTTTATAATCACCTTCCCACCATTTTCCTGACTGATGCGTAAGATATCCTTGCTGAGCCAATAACTTTTGCAAAGTGGGAATCGTATCAATATTATTCAAAAGTTCTTCACGGGGAAATATTGGATTTCTATAACCTCCTTTGGGGTCGTTCCCTGTAATTTTGTGTTGATGTGGATAGAGTCCGGTTGACAAGGTCATCAGGGAAGGCCGGCAAATAGGTGTAGGAACATATCCTCTTTCAAATAGTATGCTTTGTGAAGCCAGTTTGTCTAAATGAGGTGTTTCAATGATATCGTGCCCCATAAAACCATAATCATTCCATGCCTGGTCATCAGAAAGGATCAATACAATGTTTGGTTTTTTAATGTCCGTACTTTTAGCTTTCGTTTTATTCGGTTGGAGACAACTCATTAAAACCAAAGAAAAACTCAATAATATAAGCGATTTACTTTTCATTTTGATTTCTTTTTATGAGGTGATGCTTAAGTATCAAACGAATAAAATAATATAAAAGATTTCAATAAAAAACATTTTTTATTTTGATGTGTTTTCCACCAGACACTACATAGACTCCCGATCAATAAAATTAAAAGGATTCTTTATGCTACCTTTTTCCTTATTTAAAATCATTTGGGCCGCAGTTTCTCCCATAATTTTAAAATCGGTAGAAATCACTGAAATTCCCAGGAGATCTTTTAATGGCGTGTCATTATAAGAAAGCACTCCAATATCTTTTCCTATTTCAAACTCATTTTCTCGAATTTGATGGATCAAATTCACCAAATCATCTTCTACAATAGTGATAAATAAATCACCATTTTTAAGAATCATATCATCGTATATTTCATCAATAATTTCAAAATCCAAAGACTTTTCAATACAAAATTTCCGAAAGCCATTTACTATTCTTTTAGGATATGGATACACAGATTTATCAGGATAAACCAGCACCAGTTTTTTGTATTTAACTATTTTTTTAAAACCTTCTATTAAGGCATTGTAAATGTCATTCTCATAATCTTGATATATCTTAACAATCTTCCCATCAATTTTCTCATTAAGATTATCTAACATGATTAATTTTTCTTTTGGAATTTTTTTGATCGCTTGAACAACATTTTCCGGAGCGCTTATATGTTTAAAAGCATCACTTTTAAAATGTGACATGATAATATAATAATCGTAAGCGCCTATATTTTTTTCTAATAAATTCAAAAACAAAGACTCATCACAATGATAAATTTGAAGATCGGTATGTGTATTTGCACCAATACTACGGTTAAACGCATTGTATATTTGCAGTTTATAGGAGCTTAATTTATTGATGAGAAATAAAATATTGATTTTTGAAATTAAATGGGTTCGTGCAATATAAAATCCTTTACCTCTAACCGAATTGATAATTTTTCGTTCTTTTAAAATTTTATAGGCCTTCTCCACCGTATCTCTCGATAAATAAAATTCTTCACTTAACATATTGATGGATGGCATTTTTTGATCCATCACAAAATTCCCTTGAGTTATATTATGTGTAACAGAATCAACTATTTGAATGTATTTTGGCTTTCGCGAATTTTCATCAATATCAATGTATTTAAAGATTTCCATGTGATCGCTTATCTAAATGATTAAATGTTTTTGAGTCATCTATTATGTGACAAAGATAGAAAAATGCAGTTCCGGGCAATTATTTAAAATAAAATAAAAAACAATAAATTTTCTTTGGAGCATGATAGTACAGGACAGAAATACTTTAGAGATGATTTACATTTGCTTTATTATTTAGAATATAACTTAATTTTTTATGAAAAAAACAGGAACCAAATTTAAACATGTAGATTATTTGTGGGATGAAGATAAAGCAGACTCCTATGGAAATGATCAGGTAGGGTTATTTTTATACAGATCTAATATACTTGGAGCCGATTTAAGAATCACAAACTACGGAGGAGGAAACACGAGCTGTAAAACTTTTGAAAAAGATCCCTTAACAAATGAAAAGACTGAAGTGATGTGGGTAAAAGGTTCAGGTGGCGATATTGGAACGTTGAATAGAGCAGGTATCGCAGGACTATATACAGGCAAGCTTCGTGATTTGAAAAATATTTATGGAGGCATGGAAGACGAAGATCGCATGGTGGGTCTTTTTGATCACTGTATTTTTGACCTCGATAGTAAAGCACCGTCAATTGATACTCCCTTACATGGATTATTGCCTTTTGCACATATAGATCATTTACATCCTGATGCCCTAATTGCTGTGGCAGCAGCTGAAGATAGTGAACAAGTGACCAAAGAAATTTGGGGAGATACTATGGGATGGGTGCCCTGGCAACGCCCCGGATTCGATTTGGGATTGCAATTGGAAAAATGTTTGGCCGACAATCCCGGTATTAGAGGAATCGTTTTGGGAAGCCACGGTTTGTTTACCTGGGGAGATACATCTTATGAATGCTATATGAATAGTTTAGAAGTTATTGAAATGGCTTCTAACTATATCGAAGAAAAAATAAAAGATAAAGGAATTGTTTTTGGTGGACAAAGAATAACAAGTTTACCAAAAGCAGCACGTTTAGATAAAGCCGCAGAAATAATGCCTTTGTTAAGAGGACTGTGTTCTTCAGAAAATAGAATGATTGGTCATTTTTCTGACAGTCCGGTAGTCATGGAATATATCAATAGTTACGATTTAGAAAGATTGGCTCCTATGGGAACCTCTTGTCCGGATCATTTTTTGAGAACTAAGATTCAACCCTTGGTGCTAACTTTAGATAAAAACGAAGATTTAAGTGATTCTGATGCTTTATTAAAAAAGTTGGAGCCTGCATTTGAAGCCTATAGAGCAGAATATGCCGAATACTATAATACTTGTAAAAAAGATAATAGCCCGGCAATGCGAGATGCCAATCCAGTGATCATTATTTATCCCGGAGTAGGCATGTTCAGTTTTGCAAAAAACAAACAGACTACACGAGTTGCAAGCGAATTTTATATCAATGCCATCAATGTGATGCGTGGTGCTGAAGCAATTTCTTCATACACTTCATTACCAAGACAAGAGGCTTTTGATATTGAATATTGGTTGTTAGAAGAAGCCAAATTACAACGTATGCCCAAAGAGCAATCCTTATCAAGAAAAGTGGCTCTGGTTACCGGTGCGGGTGGTGGAATTGGAAAAGCCATTGCCGATAAATTAATAGCAGAAGGTGCCAATGTCGTTCTTACAGATATTGCTGAAGACCGATTGATAGAGGCAAATGCTACCTATAAAAGAGATGCTTCAACCTATGCAGTTTGTGATGTTACCGATAGTAATTCTATAGCGGAGGCCTATAAAAAAGCATGTTTAGAATTTGGAGGAGTTGATATTGTAGTTCATAGTGCAGGATTGGCAATTTCAAAACCATTGGAAGATACCACTGATAAAGATTGGAATATCTTACAAGATATTTTGGTAAAAGGTCAATTCGACTTGGCAAAACAAGCTGTTGGAATTATGCGTAAACAAGGATTGGGAGGAGATTTTATATCAATTGCAAGTAAAAACGGACTGGTAGCCGGGCCAAACAATGTAGCCTATGGCACTGCAAAAGCAGCACAACAACATATGTCAAGATTATTAGCAGCAGAATTAGGAAAGGATAAAATTAGAGTGAATGTTGTAAATCCCGATGGTGTAATTGTTGGTAGTAAAATTTGGGAAGGTGCTTGGGCCGAAGGCAGAGCTAAAGCCAACGGAATAACGGTGGAAGAATTGCCCGCTTTCTACGCGAAAAGAAATTTATTAAATGAGATTATTTATCCGGAAGATATTGCCAATGGTGTATTTTCATTGGTAGCGATCCTCAACAAATCAACAGGAAACATCATCAATGTGGATGGCGGAATGGCCAATGCATTTGTACGATAACATGGAAGCGTATGGTCGAAAACACATCAAAATTAAAAATTCATTTTATAAAAATCACCTGTTTCCGGCCAGATACTATTTAGATTATTTTTGAGTTAATTTTCGAGAAATTCCATGAATTATAATTAGATTTATGGAATTTCTTCTTCAAAAGAAAGAATAAAATAATGAAGATAAAAAAAGAACAAATACTGGATTCCAATAAATCAGCTATTGATTCGCATAAAGAAAATTTCAATTTTTTAGCCGATCGATTAACCAATAAGGGATATGATGTTGAGGCCATTGTTTCAAAATTGACCGGGTTTCAGGTTGCCATTCCGAGTTGGGCATTGGGAGCCGGGGGAACACGATTTGGACGGTTTTCTTTTTATGGTGAACCTTCTAATTTAGAGCAAAAAATTGAAGATATCGGTTTGATCCATTCTTTAACTCAAACTGCAGGAGCCATTTCTTTACACATTCCCTGGGATGTGCCTGAAGATTATACTGCCATAAAAGAATTGGCCTCGTCATTAGACATTAAATTTGATGCGGTAAACTCTAACACCTTTCAAGATCAAATAAATGCAAAAGAGAGTTATAAATATGGTTCACTTTGTAATACAAGTCAGGCAGTTAGAGAGCAAGCCATCGCTCATAACTTAGATGTTATCAATATTGGAAACAAATTGGGATCAAAAAGTTTGACGGTTTGGCTGGCTGACGGATCCAGTTTCCCCGGGCAAAGTAATTTTCAAACTGCCTTGCAAAACACACAAGATAGTTTAAAAACAATTTACAAAGGCTTACCGGATGATTGGAAAATGTTGATTGAATACAAACCCTACGAACCAAACTTTTATAGTACCGTTATACAAGATTGGGGCACCTCGTTTATGCTGGCCAATGAGTGTGGAGAAAAAGCCTTTACCTTAGTTGATCTAGGACATCATTTACCAAACAGCAATATTGAACAAATTGTATCCATATTAATGTTAAAAGGTAAATTAGGTGGATTCCATTTTAATGACAGCAAATACGGAGATGACGATGTAACAGCTGGAAGTATTAAGCCTTATGCCCTATTCTTAATTTTTAATGAACTCGTGTATGGAATGGAGAACAACCCTCAAAATCCGGATTTAGCCTGGATGATTGACGCAAGTCATAATATCAAAGATCCTTTAGAAGATTTAATGCAATCACTCGAAGCCATTCAAGAATCTTATGCGAAGGCTTTATTAGTAGATCAAGATAGATTAAAAGCAGCGCAACAAGAGAATGATGTAGTGAAATGTCAGGAAATTTTACAAGATGCTTATAGAACAGATGTACGTCCACTTCTTGAAAAGGCGCGTTTAAATGCCGGAGGTGCCATTAGCCCGATAAAAACCTATCGCGAATTGGATCTTCGAAATCAGTTAATTGGTGAAAGAGGGAAACATACTATAGCAACCGGACTTTAATAATCAAAGAATGCGGCAAAAAGTAACAGCGGTATTTGATATAGGCAGGACTAATAAAAAGTTCTTTCTATTTGATAATGATTTTAAAGAAGTGTATAGGGAGTATATTCGATTTGATGAAATTGTTGATGAAGATGGCTATCCTTCAGATGATCTTCAAGCACTTGAAAAATGGGCGAAAGAGGTGTTCAAAAGAATGATGAATGACCCAAAATACCTTATAGAGTCCCTAAACTTTTCATGTTATGGAGCAACTTTGGTGCATATTGATGAGCATGGGAAAGTGCTTACTCCGCTTTATAATTATATGAAACCGCTGGAAGATGATTTAACGGCGTCCTTTTTTAATAAATACGGCCCGGAAGAAGAAATTACAAGAATAACCGGGTCTCTTAATTTGGGCATGCTTAATACCGGCTTGCATTTGTACTGGCTCAAATACACCAAGCCGGCAATATTTAAAAAAATTAAATATTCCTTACACTTACCACAATACCTCAGTTATATTTTTAGTGGAATTCCGGTGGGTGAATACACAAGTATAGGATGTCATACCATGCTCTGGAATTATGAAAAAAAAGAATATCACAAATGGGTCTATCAGGAGAAAATTGATGAAAAATTACCTCCAATAGTTGCTGCCAATAAAACCATGAGCATGGAATATAACGGTACCCCACTGAAAATTGGAGTGGGCATACATGATAGTTCCTCGGCTCTTTTGCCTTATGCACAAAGTCTTAAGAAACCGTTTTTATTAGTTTCTACCGGCACCTGGAGTATTTCAATTAATCCTTTTACCCAAGGTTTGTTAACATCACAAGATATTAAAGAAGAATGCCTCTTTAATATGAGGATAGATGGAAGTCCTGTGAAAGTCTCAAGATTGTTCTTAGGCAACGAATACAAATTGCAGATAAAATTGCTTTCCAATCAATTTAAGGTCTCCAATGATTACCACAGAACAGTCAAATTTGAAAAAACAATCTTTTCAGATATCAATTCTAATTTCAAAAATATTTTTAAATGGATCAGTTTTTCGAATGTAAATATGCCATCGGAAACCAAAATACCTTATAAAACATTTGAATACGCCTATCACCATTTAATGATCGAGATGGTGCTACTCCAGGTGAAAAGTATTAAAACAGCCTTAGGTGGTGAGGCCATAAAAAATATTTATGTAGATGGAGGGTTTAGTGACAACGATGTTTTTATTAAACTTTTGTCACACTATTTAAAAAATATGACACTTAAGACCACGAATTCTTCTTTAGGTTCAGCCTTAGGATCGGCTATTGTAATATCAGACAGCAAATTGAATTCCAAATTTTTAAAAAAGAATTATGCCCTAAAAAAGCATGTTCCTTTTATTGTAAAGTAAAAAACTAAATGGCTTTAAATTTTAACACGAAATACCCATCTATTGATGATTTAAGAACCAAAGCTCAAAAAAAGATTCCAAAATTCGCTTTTGAATATTTGGATGGTGGGTGTAACGACGATGTGAATCTTCATCGAAATACCTCAGAACTTAGAGAGGTACAATTGAAACCAAATTATTTGAGAGATCATTCCGGGTCCTCACAAAAAACAACCTTGTTTGGTATAGAATACGATGCACCATTTGGAATTGCTCCAGTTGGATTGCAAGGTCTTATGTGGCCCAATTCACCCGAAATTTTAGCCAAAGCGGCCTTTGAACACAATATTCCTTTTGTATTGAGTACAGTATCAACCAGTAGTATTGAACGTATTAGTGAAATTACTGAAGGAAAGGCCTGGTTTCAACTATATCATCCAGCTGAAGATAGATTGAGAGACGACATTATCAAAAGAGCCGAAGCAGCAGAATGTCCTGTATTAGTAATATTATGCGATGTACCAACCTTTGGTTTCAGGCCTCGGGATATTAGAAATGGTTTGGCGATGCCTCCTAAAATGTCTGTAAAAAATATAATACAAATACTTGGTAAACCACATTGGGCACTACAAACTCTTAAACATGGCCAGCCAAACTTTGAAACCCTCAAACCATACATGCCAAAAGGATTGGATTTAAAACAATTGGGCAAGTTTATGGATCAAACCTTTAGCGGCCGTTTGAATGAAGAAAAAATAAAACCAATTCGCGACCTATGGAAAGGTAAAATCGTGCTAAAAGGTGTGGCCTCTGAATATGATGCAGAAGAAGCGATCCGATTAGGTTTGGATGGCATTATAGTTTCGAATCATGGAGGGCGTCAATTAGACGCTGGACAATCTACTATTAAACCATTAGAGACGATTGCTGCAAAATATGGCGACCAAATAGAAGTGATGATGGACAGTGGCATTCGTTCTGGTCCCGATATAGCCAGGACTCTGGCTTCAGGTGCAAAATTCACCTTTTTGGGACGCTCTTTTATGTATGGAGTTTCCGCCTTAGGTATAGAAGGAGGTAACCATACCATATCATTATTAAAAACAGAATTACAACAAATAATGGAGCAATTAAACTGTGAAAAAGTAATAGATTTTCCAAATCATATCATAAAATAATCAACCTAAAACCCAGCAACCATGAGTCAAGCAACGATCAGTCAGGCAAGCATAGAAGAAAAAACAGCAAACAGCGAAGGAGGGGAATTTGAAAGAACTCCCGTACCCCAATCGAAATTAAAGAGTTGGAAAAGTTTTTTGGGGATGTATGCCGGTGAACATGCTGCAGGGACAGAGTTTATGATTGGCCCCTTATTTTTAACAGCAGGTGTGAGTGCTTTTGATTTAATTATTGGATTGCTCTTAGGAAACTTATTAGCGGTATTGAGTTGGCGTTATCTTACGGCAAAAATTGCCGTTAAAAACAGATTGACCTTATATTACCAATTGGAAAAAATTTGTGGTAAAAAATTGGTTATTGGATATAATTTGGCGAATGGAATCCTTTTCTGTTTCCTTGCCGGTGCGATGATTACTGTATCCGCAACTGCCGTAGGCATTCCTTTTGATATGCCAATGCCTAAATTAACAGATACCATGCCTAATGGTCTTACCTGGGTAATTATTGTAATCCTTATCGGAGCCGTAATCTCATTGGTTGCCTCTAAAGGATATGATACCGTTTCAAAAGCTGCTAACTGGATGTCGCCTTTGATTGTTTTGGCATTTTTGGCTTGTGGTATCGTAGCATTGAATCAATTGGGAGTAACTAGTTTTTCTGAATTCTGGAATATTTGGGGCGAAGGTTCTGAACCTTTTCCCGGACAGATGAAATACACTTTTTGGCATGTTGTAATTTGGTCTTGGTTTGCCAATGCTGCCATGCACATTGGGATGTCGGATTTATCCATATTCAGGTTTGCCAAAAAGGAAAGTTCCGGTTGGACCTCTGCTGCAGGTATGTATATAGGTCATTATATGGCATGGATTGCTGCGGCACTTTTATATGCGGTATATTTAAAATCTCCTGAAGCACAAGGATTTTTATCAAATGGAGAAGCACCTCCTGTGGCTCCCGGGCCATTAGCACATAGTGCCCTTGGAATGTTCGGAATTATTGCCGTTGTGTTGGCGGGTTGGACGACTGCGAACCCCACAATTTACAGGGCAGGATTGGCATTTCAGGCTATTATGCCAAAAACATCAACTTTTTGGGTAACCATTATTGCAGGTACAATTGCCACGATTGCAGGATTATTTCCTGCGTTTGCCATGAAATTATTAGGATTTGTAGCTTTATATGGATTTATCCTGGCACCCTTCGGAGCGATTATTGTGTTTGAACACTTCTTTGCTAAAAAGGTAGGGATTGTTAAGAATTACGCAGAAATTGCGGGTATTACTTTTAATAAATCTGTGTTTTATGCCTGGTTGATCAGTTTTGGACTGTTTTATTTCATTTCTATACAGTTTGATGTGTTCCTATCATTTGTGACATTACCGGCATGGTTGTTATGTGGTGGTTTGTTTTTGGTGTTTAGTAAATATTCTCAGAAAAGAAAAGTGTAATTTCCATACTTTTGAATAAATTCACCATACCAAATACAAATTTCAAAAGTATCTTTATTAAATGAAAAATAACAGAAGAGATTTTCTTAAAATGGCAGGCTTGGCTGGACTTAGTTTGGCTTCAGCAAATGCTTTGTATGCACAAACCATAGAAGATGAAAAAAACTTCAACGATTTACCAAATCGTTTGGATGCAACCCAAAAGAAACACAAACAACACTTTAATATGTCAGGCTATGCCGCTCCAAAAATTGACACAGTTAGAATCGGAATTATTGGTACAGGAAATCGTGGTTCGCATCATGCGGGAACGATGTCTCGTGTGACTGATGTGGAAATCAAGGCTGCGGCAGATGTTCTTCCAGAGCGTTTTGATAGAATAAAAAAGACGTTAGAAGAGACAGATCATAGGCCTGAATTCTATTCGGGTTCAGATGAGGCCTGGAAAGAGTTGTGTGAGCGCAGTGATTTGGATTTGATATTAATTACTACGCCAACGTATATGTTTGCTTATAACCTTGGTGTTTTCGTTCAAGAGCATGAATCCAACAAGCCTTCTAAGAGATTTAACATACCTTAAATTTTGATTATCGTCATCTTTTAACGAACTAAAGATAATTCCATCTATGACTGATACAGCGTAAATTAATAGATAGGGAACAAAACTGTAAAAATGTTTTAGATATCTCTTGATGTCTTTTTTAGTTGAAAAAACAAAATTTAGGTTTTGCTCTTCTGTCTTATAACGAAAGTCATTTGTTACAATATGTAATGCCTGATTTGTAAGACCATTTAATCCATATTCACATGATTTATCATACCTAACTTCAAATATATGCTCAGAAGAAAAAATAGGATTTAAAAATATCTTACTTAATGACTTTTCAATAATATCTTGTTTGTCGATATTTCTATTACTTGGGTCATATCCTTTCGTTTTGCCATCCATGAAAAACCGATGGATGAAATCCTTTTTATCAACTAGAAGTTGTTCTAAAATGAATAATTCATCCGTTAGGGGCTTTCTAACTAGGGCATAAGCTACGGTCATTTTACCTTTTTTTGCACATCGAAGTGCTTCGTACATAAAGTTTAGAAAATCAGAGGATATCGATGCTACTAAATGTTTGGTTAGAAATTCTGTAATTTCATCAGTTGCTTCATTCTCTTTTAACCAGTCTAATACATGAATCTCTCCTTTGTCGAATTCTTCCTTGAATTTTTCAACCTCTGGTCGAATAAACTCAGACGTGAATAAAGGTTTGTAATTATCTAATTTATATATTTCGGTCAATTGGTCATAAATGACTGCGCAAATATTGTTTATTTTTCTATACCGTTTTGGCAGAAAAGATTTTTCGTCATCTGGAATAAATAAAAACTCTTTATTTTTCTTCTTCTTAGCCATTTATAAATAATATTGATTACGACTGAGCAAAGTCCATTAATTCTTGAAATTCACTCAAATCTCCTTTTTTAAGAGCTTTGATGTAGGCTTCACGAGTTTTACCTTTATCTACTAAGTTTTTTTGACCCCACGAGAATATTGATTTTTTGAATACTTGTCTCATCATGATATCTCCCAATAGACGTGAATGTCTACCATTACCATTAGGAAATAGATGTATAGCAACTAATCTGTGTTTGAATCGAATACTAATTTCTTCCTCTGTAAATGTTTTGTTTTCCACCCAATGCCTACAATCATCTAGTAGTTGTCTTAATTGTACTGGTATTTGATGCCATGGAATCCCAATTGTTTTCTCACTCATTCTTAATTGACCAGCCCATGCCCAAACATCACCTAGCATTCGTTTGTGAACACCTTGAATAAATTCTTCTGTTAGGATTTTGTCTGCTTTAAATCTTCTG
>SMVA01299838.1_pt1 | contig 16148 bp, 16 predicted proteins | sample 2456451 | NCBI WGS metagenome assembly SMVA01 (sample SAMN11095933, study PRJNA526329) | marine sediment metagenome | biome: Marine sediment; feature: Surficial sediment; material: Deep marine sediment; isolation source: Hadal surficial sediment | place: Pacific Ocean | collected 2014-05 | depth...
CAGGTTGACGCCAGGCACCCCGGAGCAGGCACGAATATCACGCCGCTCCCCGGCCTCGTAACCAGGCGCCCAGGACGAGTACCAGCATGGCGCCGACGGCCACCGGCCAGTCACGCCAGAGCACGTAGGGCGTAGCGCCGCTGCGGGGATGCACATAACCGGTCATCACGTACTGCTCGAACTGGGGGCTGGTCTTGAGCAACTCGCCCCGGGGGTCAACGATCGCCGACACACCCGTATTGGTGGCCCGGACCAGGTAACGCTCGGTCTCCCGGGCCCGCATGCGGGCAATTTCCATATGCTGGTGGGGCGCGAAACGTCCGAACCAGGCATCGTTGGACACGTTGAGCAGCAACTGGGCCTCGGGCATCTGCCTGGCGATATCCGCGCCGAAAGCGTCCTCATAACAGATCGACACAGCCACGGGCACGCCGGCGACCGTCAACAGAGGCTGATCCGGCCCACCCGGACTGAGGTCATAGCGGGGCAAATCCAGCCCCGGCACCAGCGCGCTGATGACTGACTTGAACGGCCAGAACTCCCCCAGCGGCACCAGGTGCACCTTGTGGTACAGCCCTTCGCCGATGCCGGTGGCGACGAAACCGTTGTAAAAGCGCAAAGGCGAAGGGTCGCGCATGGAGATTCCCAGCGCCAGGGTGGTCTCGCTTCGCCGCGCTTCACCGGCCAGCACTTCCAGATAGGATTCCTGAACTTCGTCCAGCAGCACGGGAATCGCGGTCTCCGGCCAAAGCACCAAATCCGCGTCCCAGTTGTCCCGCGTCAGCTTCGCGTAGGTCTGCAACTGGATGTCCCGGTATTCGGGCAACCACTTGATGTCCTGTGAGAAATTGCCCTGGATCACGGCCACGCGCAAATCGTTGCCGGCGCGTTGCGTCCACTCCACGCGCTCGACCAGCGGGCCGCCCGCCACCACCACCACGATGAACAACAGCGCCGGCCAGCGCCTCCAGCCTTTGCCGTACCAGGCTACCAGTGCCAAACCTGCCACGAGCGCCGTTGCCCAACTCACGCCGTACACCCCGACATACTCGGCGTATCCCGCGAGGGGCCCGTCGATCTGGCTGTAACCGACAGACAGCCAGGGAAAGCCTGTGAGAAACCAGCCTCTTATCCACTCCAGCAGCGCCCAGGCGGCCGGCAGCGTCCCGAGCCATAAAACCCGGCGATCGCCCCTGGCGGCAACAACCGCGAGCCAGACTCCCGTGGCAAGGAAGCCGGCAAGAATCGCGGCGAACAACGCCGTCAGCGCCACCGCGGCCGGCGCCCAGGCGTGGCCGAACTCGTGGATGCTGTTATAGACCCACGACACGCCGACACCGAACATCGCGAAACCGAACAGCCACGCACGCCAGAATGCGCGGCGGGGACCACAGTCACTCACCTGGTGAAACAACACCGCCAACAGCAATGGAACAAGCGGGAAAAGGCCAAAGGGTGCGTAACCCAGTGGCATGAGCGCGCCCGCGATCAGCACGCCCAGGTCGCCGCCACGGATGAAACCGGTTCGGCCGGGTGCGTTCAGCTCAGTTGTCCTTTGGTGATCCCGGGTGCGATCCGGGGCCAGATTCAGGACCCAGGCGCATTTCCATCAACTGCACACGGCGCTTGTCGGCCCGCAGCACTGTGAACTGGAATCGGCCCAAATTCACCGACTCTCCACGTTCAGGCACGTGACCGAACTCCCGAAGCACCAGCCCCCCGATCGTGTCGAAGTCCTGGTCATCGAAATCGGTCCCGAAATGTTCATTGAAGTCCTCGATGGGCATGAGAGCCTTGACGGTATAACGCTGCTCGGTGTGTTTGTAGAGGAAACCTTCTTCTTCGGGGTCGAACTCGTCATCGATCTCACCGACGATCTGTTCGAGCACGTCCTCGATGGTCACCAGGCCGGCAACGCCACCGTACTCGTCGGCCACCATGGCGATGTGGTTGCGGCTGGCCCGGAAATCACGCAGCAATACGTTCAAACGCTTGCTCTCGGGAATAAAAGTCGCGGGCCGCAGCAGCTCACGGATGTCGAATTCTTCTTTCCCATCGGACTGGTAATAGCGCAGCAAATCCTTGGCAAGCAGGAGTCCCTCGATCTCGTCCTTGTCATCACCGATGACGGGGAAACGTGAATGGCCCGACTCAACGATGATGGGGAGGATTTCCTCGGGGGCCGCGTCACGGGGAACACAAGTCATCTGTGCCCGCGGCACCATGACATCACGTACCTGCATATCGGCGACCTGCAACGCGCCTTCGATCATCGACAGGGCTTCGCCGTCGATCACATTGCGTTGCTGTGCCACACGGGCGACTTCCAGGAACTGTGCCCGGTCGAGCGGTTCGCCCGTGAAAATGTGCGTCAGGCGCTCCAGCCAGGAGCGGGAATGAGAAGTGGATTGTTTGCGGTTGCTCCTGGGTTTGCCAGGGTAGTCGTCTTCGTCCATTGCGGTGAATATCACCTCCTTATCTGGTCAGTCTTTCGTCCGTCGTCATGTTTCGCCGTCATGTTTCGCCATCATTTTCGTATGGATCCGGAAAGCCCAGCCCCGCCAGCACCACCCGCTCGCGGGCTTCCATGCGGGCCGCCTGATCCGGCTCCTGATGATCGTAACCTATCAGATGCAGGACGCCATGTACCACAAGATGTGCCCAGTGGGCATCGGCCGCCTTGCCCTGATCACGCGCCTCGCGCGCGACCACGGGAGCGCAGATGACCACATCCCCCAGCAGGTCGCCCAACTGGCCGGCCGGCATGCCTTCGGGGAGGTCACAGGGAAACGCGAGCACGTTGGTCGCGCAGTCCTGGTCCCGATAGCGCTCGTTGAGGGATCGCCCTTCGATCTCGTCAACGATGCGCACCGTCAACTCGGCCTCATTTCGCTGTTCGAGGGCAGCGATCGCCCAGTCACGTATCCGGTCGGACGGTGGAACGTGCGCGGCGTCCGTCGCCAGCTGGACATCCACCTCGGCCTTCACTGCTCTTCTCCACCATCCTTGTTTTCGTAAGCCTCAATAATCCGTTGTACCAGCGGGTGCCGGACCACGTCCCTGGAGGTAAAAAACGCAAAACTGATGCCGGGTACATCCCGCAACACTTCCACCACATGCCGCAAACCGGACGGCTGGTGCTTTGGCAAATCCACCTGGGTGACATCACCGGTGATCACCGCCTTCGATCCAAAACCTATTCGGGTCAAGAACATCTTCATCTGGTCCACGGTCGTGTTCTGCGCTTCATCGAGAATGATGAAAGCGTCATTCAGGCTGCGGCCACGCATGAAAGCCAACGGCGCAACTTCGATGATATTGCGTTCGATCAGTTTGCCGACTTTTTCAAAACCCAGCATCTCGTACAACGCGTCATACAGCGGCCTCAGATAGGGATCCACCTTCTGCGCCATGTCACCGGGAAGGAACCCGAGACGCTCGCCCGCTTCCACCGCGGGACGCACCAACACCAGCCTCTGGGCCTGCTCCTTCTGCAGCGCCTCAACCGCGCAGGCCACCGCCAGGTAAGTTTTGCCGGTACCAGCCGGCCCAATTCCGAAATTCACGTCATCGTTGCGGATATTGTGAATATAGCGGCGCTGATTGGGTCCGCGGGGGCGGACCTGCACACGCCGGGTCCGGATAATTTCCTGTTTTTCGTCCTCGTCTTCAGCCGTCTTGAGCCGCTCCACTTCCGCATCCTGCAGAGCCAGATTCACGCCAGCCGGGGTGAGTGTTTCCATTGAAGTGACATCGTAGAGGCTCTTCAGTACGCGCCCGGCTGCCCGCGCCGGATCCGGCTGACCGATGACCACAAAACGGTTGCCACGGTTGTTGATTTCGACGCCCAGACGCGTTTCCACTTGGCGCAGATGTTCGTCGAACTGCCCACACAGATTGGCCAACCGATCGTTGTCTTCCGGTTCCAGAGAAAACTTGCAGGTGCTGACGTCTTGTTCGGTCATAAAGCGGGAACAGTCAAAAATGGGGACAGTTCCCTCATTTCCCCGGCGGACCGGGCGATGCCGGAACTGCAGCAGCAGGAATGAGCTTACTGTCCCTGCTTTCGATTTTCCTGCTGTCCTGGGTTTCGTGGAGCATGACGACCTCGCCGCGCAGGGAATTGGCCAGCGCTTCGGTAATGCGGATATCGATGAAACGACCGGTCATGCGCGTATTGCCGTCGAAATTCACGACCCGGTTGTTCTCGGTGCGCCCGCACATTTGCCCGATCATTGGGCCAGTCATTTGCCCGCTCATTCGCGTGGCGCCCCGTTTTGATGGGCCCTCTACCAGAACCGATTCAACGCTGCCGACCATATCCGCGCTGATCGCGGCCGCCATTTCGTTGATCCGGGTCTGCAGCACCTTCAACCGCGCCTTTTTCACGTCCATCGGAATCTCATCGGCGAAACCCGCCGCGGGTGTTCCCGGCCGGGCGCTGTAGACGAAACTGAAGGATTGGTCGAATCCGATTTCCTCGATCAGGTTCATCGTGGCGGCGAAATCTTCATCAGTTTCCCCGGGGAAGCCAACGATGAAATCCGAAGACAGGCTGATGTCAGGACGCAGCTGGCGCAATTTGCGGATCCGCGATTTGTACTCAAGCACCGTGTGATTGCGTTTCATCATCGCAAGGACGCGGTCTGACCCGCTCTGCACCGGCAGATGCAGGTGATTGGCCAGTTCTGGAACCTCCCCATAAGCCTGGATCAACCGATCGGAGAACTCCATGGGGTGCGAGGTGGTATAGCGGATCCGGCCGATCCCGTCGATGGCCGCCACGTAATGCACCAGCAGAGCCAGATCCGCGGTTTCCCCGTCATGCATCTCACCACGGTAAGCATTGACGTTCTGCCCGAGGAATGTGATCTCACGCACGTCCCGTTCGGCCAGATCCACCGCGTCGGCAATGACGTCGTCGAAGGGGCGACTCACCTCTTCGCCGCGGGTGTAGGGAACCACACAAAAAGTGCAGTACTTGCTGCAACCTTCCATGATGGAGACGAAAGCGGTCGGGCCTTCGACGCGCGGCGGCGGCAATTCATCGAATTTTTCGATGCTGGGAAAACTGATATCCACGACGGGCCGTCCGGTACGCCGCACCTCGTCGATCATCGCGGGAATCCGATGAAAGGTCTGGGGACCAAAGACAATATCCACATACGGCGCCCGGTCCAGAATCGCCTCGCCTTCCTGACTGGCGACACAGCCACCCACACCGATGATCAGATCAGGATTGTTTTCCTTGAGCGGACGCCAGCGCCCCAACTGTGAGAACACCTTTTCCTGCGCCTTCTCGCGCACCGAACAGGTATTAATGAGTATGACGTCCGCATCCGACTCGGATTGGGTCATCTGCATCTGGTGGGCATCCATGAGCACATCGGCCATCTTGTCCGAGTCGTACTCGTTCATCTGGCACCCGTGGGTCTTTATGTAAAGCTTTCCGCTCATCTTGTGTTTAATGGGATAGGTTCGTTTTTTTAACAGTTATTGGCTGACAGAAACGATTTTCGTTGCAAAAAACGAACCTGTCCTGTTTTTCAAGCGTTTTTTTCCGTGCGGCCATAGACGTCTTCGAAACGAACGATGTCATCCTCGCCCAGGTACTCACCGCACTGGACCTCGATGATCTCCAGGTTTTCCTCGCCGGGATTTTCCAGGCGATGTTTGGTGTTCACGGGAACGTAGGCTGATTGGTTCGCTTCAAGAAGCAACTCCTCGTCACCGATCAGAATCTTTGCGATACCGGAAACCACGGTCCAGTGTTCACTGCGCTTATGATGTAACTGCAGGGAAAGCACCTGACCGGGTTTCACGAGCAGGCGTTTGACCTTGTGCCGTCGGGATTCCTCGAGCACCGTAAAACTGCCCCAGGGCCGGCGCACGGTCTGGTGAAAAGTGGCCACGCCTTCGTTATCGGCTGTCAGGCGATCCACCACCTGACGCACATCCTGGGCCCGTTCCCGGTGGGCCACCAGAACCGCGTCCCCGGTATCCACCACGACCAGATCATCCAGCCCCACGACGGCCACCACCCGGGTGCCTGCCTGCACATAACAGTTCCGGCTGTCCACCAGCACCGCGCGGCCAGTGGTGCGGTTACCGTCCTCGTCTGACTTGACCAGTTCGCTCACCGCGTTCCAGGAACCGATGTCATTCCAGTCGAAGTCCGCCTCTACTACCGCGGCGTTGTCCGCGTGTTCCATGACCGCGTAGTCCACGGAGATATTATTGAAGGCCTCGAACTGTTCCCGCGGCAGTTCCACCGGGTCACTGTCACGGTCGGATGCCTGCCAGCAACTCTCGGCCGTGGCGAGCATGTCTGGCTGGTGCTCGGCCAGCGCCTCAAGAAAAGCACCCGCCGTGAAACAGAACATGCCCGAGTTCCACAGGTATTCGCCGGATTCCAGATACTCCTGCGCTGTCTTCAGGTCGGGCTTCTCCACGAAGCGTTTGACCGCCGCACCCTGCCCGTCGAGAAACGCATCCCCGCGCTGGATGTAGCCATAACCGGTTTCAGGCCGGCTCGGACGCACCCCGAAAGTCGCCAGATAACCTTCCCGGGCCAGTGCGTGGGCCACACACACCGCGGCGGAAAACCCTGCCAGGTCATCGATCAGGTGGTCGGCCGGCAACACCAGCATCACCGCATCGCTGCCATGCCGCTCCTTTATATACAGTGCCGCCATGGCAATGGCAGGCGCGGTGTTTCGGCCCACCGGTTCCAGCAAAAAGGACAGAGTTCTGCCCTCGGCATCCGGAACGCCGTCGTACTCGTCTCGGGTGATAAAGAAGAGATCCCTCGAGGTCACCGACAACACCTCGCCCTCGCTCACGGCCACGGCACGGCGCAGCGTCTTCTGCGCCAGGCTCTCATCACCGCCCAGGCGCATGAAGGGTTTTGGATAGGCGCTGCGCGACACCGGCCACAACCGGGTCCCGCTTCCGCCGGCGAGTATCAGGGGAATCAGCATGTGCTTATTTTACCAGCAGTCTTCCAGAATATCGTTCAGGCCAGCCGTTCAACGAGCTGGTCCAGGCAATGTCGAACGGCGGTCTGCCAGGCCGGTGGCGTCCAGCCAAATTGCTCGCAAAACCGGGTGTTGTCCAGGACCGACCACGCGGGCCGGCTGGCCTTGGTGGGGAAATCCTCGCTGGTCACGGGGCTGAGCTCAGGCAGGTGCTGCACCAGCCGCAATTGCGTGGCGTATCCGAGCAGAAAGGTCGCGAAGCCGAACCAGGTGGTATAGCCTTCCGCGGTCACATTGTAGGTACCACCGGTTTTCTCCAGGGCCTGAACTGGCGAGTCCCCTTCCGCAAACGTCGACAGGGCGTGCACCGTCGCCCGGGCAATCGTATTCGCCCAGGTGGGCGTGCCGTGTTGATCGTCCACAATATCCAGTTCGTCTTTTTCCTGGGCCAGCCGCAACATGGTCAGCAGGAAATTATGCCCGTGGGTGGAATACACCCAGCTCGTCCGCAGGGTCAAATGGGGCACACCGCTGTCGCGAATGGCGGCCTCGCCGGCCAGCTTGGTCTCTCCGTAAACATTGGCCGGATTCGTGGAAGCATTTTCGCGGTAGGGAGTGTTGGCCTTTCCATCGAACACGTAGTCCGTTGAATAGTGCACCAGCGCCGCACCGCCGATCTTGCAGGCGTTGGCCAGCACCCACACGGCTTCGGCGTTGATCTGTCGGGCCAGATCGGGTTCGTCTTCGGCTTTATCCACGGCCGTATAAGCCGCCGCGTTGACCACCAGATCGGGTTTCACATCACGCACCGCATTCACGATGGAATCCCGGGATTTCAGATCGATCACCAGATCCTGGTTTCCTTCAACGGCGGCGGACACGACCTCGCCCAGCGCAGGCAGCAGCTCGCGCAGGTCGTTTCCCACCTGGCCGTTCGCGCCGATGAGAAGAATCTTCACCAATCAGCCCTCATAGGAAGGCAACCGGTCCAGCAGATCCTTGAGCTTCGGCGCCGTCGCATCCTTGTCAGACAACACGGGCTCTTCCACCGGCCAGTCGATACCGAGCTCCGGATCGTCCCATGCGATCACGCCGTCGGCGTCAGGGTCATAGGGTGTGGTGCAATGATAGGCAAACAGCGCACTGCCGCTGGTGACGCAGAAGCCGTGAGCGAACCCGGGTGGAATATACAACTGGTGGCGGTTCTTTTCGGACAAGATCAGACCCACCCACTTGCCGAAGTGCGGTGAACCCACGCGAACGTCCACGGCCACGTCATACACTTCGCCCTGAAGCACATACACCAGCTTTCCCTGGGGATTGGGAAACTGGAAATGCAGACCTCGCAGGCTGCCCATCTCCGATTTCGAGACGTTCGACTGAACGAAGTCCACGTCCAGCCCCGCGGCCGCATAACGGATCTGGTTCCAGGTCTCCATGAAATAACCGCGGTTATCCCCGAACACCTGGGGCATGATGAGCAGGACGTCGGGCAGATCGGTGCTAGTCAGCAACATCGCTCTTGCCCTGCTTTACCAGGTTGATCAGGTATTCCCCATAACCGTTCTTCTTCAGAGGCTCGGCCAGCTTCAGGAGCTGTTCGTCATCGATCCAGTCATTGCGCCAGGCGATCTCTTCCGGACAATCCACCCGCAGTCCCTGACGTTGTTCGATGGTTTCGATAAAACTGCCCGCCTGCATGAGCGATTCGTGGGTGCCCGTATCCAGCCACGCTATCCCCCGCCCTAATCGTTCCACCATCAGTTCGCGGGACTCGAGATAACATTTGTTGAGATCCGTGATCTCCAGTTCGCCCCGGGACGAAGGTTTCAGGTCCGCCGCGTAATCACAGGCGCGTTCGTCATAAAAATAGAGTCCGGTCACAGCGTAGTTGGATTTCGGTTTTGCCGGTTTCTCTTCAAGACTGATCACCCGGCCGTCCCTGTCAAATTCTGCGACGCCATAGCGTTCCGGGTCTTTGACCCAGTACCCGAACACGGTGGCCCCTTTTGTCCGCGCATTGGCCGCCCGCAACAACTGGGGTAATCCCTGGCCATAAAAGATGTTGTCGCCCAGAACCAGACAGGAAAGCTGGCCATCCACGAAATCGCGACCAATGATGTATGCCTGCGCCAGCCCGCCCGGTTCCGGTTGCACCGCATAACTGAGCTTCAGTCCCCACTGGGACCCATCCTGCAACAGCTCCTGATACAGGCGTTGATCATGCGACGTGGTGATGACCAGCGCGTCGCGGATACCCGTCACCATCAGGGTGGACAGCGGGTAATAAACCATGGGTTTGTCATACACGGGCAGCAACTGTTTGCTCACCACGCGCGTGATGGGATAAAGCCGCGTGCCGGCTCCGCCCGCCAGAATGATTCCCTTCCTGCTCATCGCATGACCCTTGCGGGAATTTCTTTGCAGGAGCGGCTTTTGTAACGGCGGCTCTTGTAACGGCGGCTTTTGTAGGAGCGGCTTTCCAGCCGCGATTCCCTAGCCGATTCCTTAAACATCAAGGGCCCCCAATCTCTCAAGCCGGTAGGAGCCATCAAGAACCCGCTGTACCCAATCCTGGTTATCCAGATACCACCGGGCGGTCTTGCGGATTCCCGTTTCGAACGTCTCTTTGGGTTCCCATCCCAGGTCGCGCTTGATCTTGCTTGCATCGATGGCATAACGGCGGTCATGCCCGGGCCGGTCTTTCACAAAGGCGATCAGTTTTTCGTGGGGCGCGCCATCGGGCTGCTGCTCATCGAGGATCGAACACAGGGTTTTCACCACCTCGATGTTGGTTTTCTCGCAGTTGCCACCGATGTTATAGACCTCACCGGGCGTGCCCTTTTCCGCCACCGTCAACACCGCATCACAATGGTCTTCCACATAAAGCCAGTCGCGCACGTTCATGCCATCACCGTACACCGGCATGGGTTCACCCGCGAGTCCCTTGGCGAGCATCAGCGGCATCAGCTTCTCCGGGAACTGGTATGGCCCGTAGTTATTGGAGCAGTTTGTCGTTAGCACCGGCAAACCATAAGTATGAAAAAACGCGCGCACCAGGTGATCCGCGCCTGCCTTGGAGGCGGCGTACGGCGAGTTCGGCGCGTAGGCCGTCGTCTCTGTGAAGGCCCCGGTTTCCCCCAGGGATCCATAGACTTCATCTGTCGAAACATGAAGGAACCGGAATGTCTTCTTTTTCTGATCGGGCAATTCCTTCCAGTGACCCCGCGCCTCCTGCAACAGGGTCAATGTCCCCATGATGTTGGTGCGTGCAAACAAGGTGGGACCTGCGATGGAACGATCCACGTGCGTCTCAGCGGCGAAGTTGATCACCGTATCCGGGTCATGTTCGTGGAAAAGCCGCGCCACCAGCGTACGGTCGTCGATATCACCTTTCACAAAAACATGCCGGGGCTCATCACGTACCGACGACAGGGTATCGAGATTCCCCGCATAGGTGAGCGCGTCCAGATTGATCACCCGCGCGTCGGTCTCGCGCAACAGCTTGAGCACGAAATTACCGCCGATAAAACCGGCGCCACCCGTTACCAGATAGGTCTTCATGAACGTAGCGCGGGCGCGTCAACCGCGCCCGCGTAGATCATCCGATTCAACTGCTTCAGAACGGTATGTCGTCGTCAAAATCATCCGATGCCGGCGCGGGAGCCGGTGCGGGCGCTTTGACCGGCGGGCTCTCCGCCGGTGCACCACCACCGCCACCATCGGCGCGAGAGCCGAGCATCTGCATTTCGTTGGCGACCACCTCAGTCGTGTAGCGATCGTTGCCGTCCTTGTCCTGCCATTTTCGGGTCTGGATACGACCCTCGACATAGACCTGCGAGCCTTTCTTCAGGTACTCACCGGCGATCTCCGCCAGGCGGCTGAAAAACACCACCCGGTGCCATTCCGTGCGCTCCTGGCGCTCCCCCGACTGCTTGTCCTTCCAGCTATCCGTGGTGGCTATGCTGATTGTCGTCACCGCAGCACCGGACTGGGTATAGCGGACTTCCGGGTCCGCGCCGAGATTACCCACCAGAATCACCTTATTAACACCGCGTGCCATCCCTGTATCTCCTTGCTGCTCGCTTTCCCGTGACCGGGCTGGTCCAAGCCGGTCAATTTACCATACCCTGCAAGTCCGACCGGTTCCCCCGGGTCGGTATAATCCTACGCCCCAGTACGAGAACGAGGACATGTCCAGCCCCGAGTCCACGCTACCGCTGGCCTCCGATGCCACGCCGGATCTTGAACGGATCCGGTTGCTGGTGGGCGACGACATGGAGGCCGTCAACCGCCTGATCACCGAGCAACTCGCCTCGGAAGTGGTCCTGATCAATCAGATCGGCCACTACATCGTGGGCAGCGGTGGCAAACGCCTGCGCCCGTTGCTGGTGCTGCTGGCGGCCCGGGCCTGTGGTTACAAGGGCACGGACCATCGCAACCTGGCGGCGATCATCGAGTTCATCCACACCGCCACCCTGCTCCACGATGACGTAGTCGATGCTTCCGACCTCCGTCGCGGTAACAAAACCGCCAACGCGGTGTGGGGGAACGAAGCCAGCGTGCTCGTAGGAGATTTCCTCTATTCGCGCTCTTTCCAGATGATGGTGGAGGTGGACCACATGCGGGTCATGGACATCATGGCCGAAACCACCAACGTCATTGCCGAAGGCGAGGTGTTGCAACTGCTCAGCGTCAACGATCCCGATACCGATGAAGACCACTACATGAAGGTCATCCGCTGCAAAACCGCCAGGCTCTTCGAAGCCGGCACCCGGCTCGCCGCGGTGATATCGGGCCGTCCCGAGTCGGAAGAAACCGCCCTGGCCGCCTACGGACTGCACCTGGGCAACGCTTTCCAGATCGCCGATGACCTGCTGGACTACGCCAGCTCCGCCGAAGACATGGGCAAGAACACCGGTGACGACCTGGCCGACGGCAAACCCACCTTGCCGGTGATCTACGCCATACAGCACGGCGATGATGCCCAGCGCCAGGTCCTGCGCCACGCCATCGAACACGGCAGCGTGGAACAAATGGAACAGGTGCTCGCCGCCATCGAGAACACCGGCGCCCTGGACTATTGTGAGCGCGTCGCCCGCCGGGAAGCTGGAACAGCCAAACATGCCCTCGAGGCGCTGCCGGACTCACCCTTCCGTACCGCCCTGGCGGAACTGGCGGATTTCGCCGTTTCCCGCCGGGCCTGATTGCACCGGACCGGGCTAATCCGTAAACTGCGCTGCTTCGCGGGCAACCAGCCCCGCGGATTACCCTCGGTCGGGGTGTAGCTCAGCTTGGTAGAGCACTGTCTTCGGGAGGCAGGGGTCGAAGGTTCAAATCCTTTCACCCCGACCACTTTTTGCGACGAAGGTGCGACGAAACCCCCCTCAACGCCATGCCGGGTTCGACTCGTCGCGGCAGCCCAGACAGGCAGAGCTTTTTTCTTGCGAGCCCGATGCAACGCCCGGTTCTTCCTTCGGCGAGGCTCATGTTTGCCTAGTTGGGTTTCGTAGCACGTTTCACAATACCTCCCGACTATTTGTTTTCGCTTCCCATAGTGGTGGAAATTCGTCAACGACTTTCGCTGCCTACAATAGCTACACTGCTTCGTTTCTTGAATATGTTTAACTGACATAGTTTAGCTACAACGGCTGTGCACCCTCATCTTATTAGGCGATCGCGTAGTTGGCATAGGCCTCTAGGATTCGATTGAGGGCCGGCTGGCTTCCTTTTATGGCCTCCTCGCCATAATCAACAACCATTTTCTCGAACGAAACTTGAATAAGCTGGCTAAGTGCTTTGTCAGCGAATGGCGACATGCGGTTTATTTCGAAGCGCATATCAGCGCGCAAATCAGTGCCCGGGACCGGTAGAAAAAGCCACTCATCGGTGAGCTGGCCACCCAGGACAGCCAACATCGTGCCAAAACCTTCTTCGCGCCTTGCTTGGAGTCCGTCAAGGTCCTTGGACGAAACGTATACTCCGCTGCCGGCCGTAGTTTTCACCTCGAACGCAAGGTTCCGATCAGCTAACACAACTTCAAGATCGATGCCTTGCACTGCCCGGTCCGTCACTCTGTTTGCACCTATGTCAAGGAAAGCCAGGGCCAGAAATTTTTGGGTCAGCTTGCCGTAGTCCTTATTCCTAGCTTCGCGAACCAATCGGAGCGTTTTCCAAGCACCTAGCTTCAAGTGATCGTCGCTCCGGATGCTGGATCCCATTGGCCCAAAGTTACAACATTCTTCTCACATGCCGCGAAATCCTCGATGCGTTCAGCCAATCTTCCCGGTGTCGCCCCTACCAGCACGGGACAGTTGATGGCGACAGTTTCAATAGCCCGTGCCAAACCGTTGACATGCTCGCTGTCCAGGCTCTGCTCAGGATCATCTAACACCAGCAACCGCGGCCCGCCCCCACTAGCATCCTCCGACTGAGCAAAGAGCATGGCCATCGATATAGCGTTGAGAGCAGCCTGATTCAGCACAGGAATCAACGGTGATTCATTGCTATCAACAATCTGGTAATCGATTCTCTTTGCCGTTGCTCGCGATATAACCTTCATTCTACGGGCTTCAGCATTCTGTTCCCCCGTAATCATGGAGAAGTAGTTCCCCAATGTCTTGTTAACGGCCGCTAGGCGTTCGTCTGAGAAGGTTTTTTGCATATCTTTGGCCAGCAGCATAAGCGCCTCCGTGTCGCTGATAAGCGCTGCCAGACTTTCCTGAGCACTCTCATACAGCTGATAGCCAGGCAATGACTTAACATCGACGCGGTGACTGTCCTTCCCCAACGCCTCAAGATACGTGCCCATCGCTGACAGCCGATCACCCAGCATGCTGTGCTGATCGAGTGCCGCGTCGCGTTGTGATTCGAGCTTTTCCAGTCTTGCAACTGCTCGGACCAGCCGCTCCTGCGCTTTTCGAGCAGCAGGCAACAGATCATTAGATTCCTCTGTGGGGAACAGCTCTACTAGTTCTGCTATAGCGCTTTTAAGAGATTTCGTTGCAGCGACCATCTGCGCCTCAAGGCTCTCGAATATTTCGAGCTTTTCCTCCTCGGATTGCACGACGGACTGGGCGTCACTCAAGAGCCTATCAAGCCCCTTGGCGACGTCCGTCTCGGAACCGATTAACCTTTTCTTGGCCTTTTCAGGCAGGTTTGAAATCTCACTTTCGCAGACGGGACAAATATCGGTCGGATTGTCGTCGAATATCTCAACTACATCGTTCAGCAACGCATGCAACTGATCATTGGACTTGCGTAGGTCATTAACCTCTCGCACTTTTTCTTGAGCTGCTTCCACACGCTCTTCGAGGTTGTCGCGCTCTCCTTGTTTCGAAATCGCCTCTTCTAGCCTCCGTTCCGCTTCCGAAACTCTCTTGGTTAAGGGTTCGATGGTTGTCAAGATTGCCTCGATTACTCCCTTTTTGCCTCGCAGCTCGGTAAGCTCAGCCAGACGACCGGGGTCTTGTCGAACCGCAGACCGCCAGGCCCGCGCCCATTTAACCGCCTCTGCGATCGTTGAAAAGCTCTTGGGCATCTCAATATCCAGCCCAAGCTCTCTCTTAAGCTCCCTAGCCTCTTGCAACATGGTTTGTGCGTATTCCAGAGCGCTTTTCTTGGTGACTGCCGCAGCTCTCAAGCCGAGCTGCTCAATCGATGCAGCAGCTTCATCGAGTCCGCTGGTAATCTCGAGAAGCTCAACCAACTCATCATTTATGGATTCCCGGGCGTTCTTGAGCGTACGTTTCCCGGTAACCAACTTGACGCTCTCCAGGATTCCCCGCAAAGAAGCAACTTCGTCAAGACCCAGAAGCGCCGCCAACGAAACCATCCTAGGTTCCTTCTCGATAAGCCGATCCCGCGCGGCTTCTTGGTGCTGACAATAGGAACTGCGCCATTCAGGCCAAGAAGGAAACCCGGCATCGGCCAACCAGTTCTCCGCAGCATCATCGGCCAAAACGTCGGAGTTAGGCAATACGATCTCGAATCCATCCGGTGTCGTCCGCTTGGCATCGGCTGGCCGGGTTCTGGTTATCGTGAGGTTCCCTTCCTCTGTTTCAAAAACGAGGCGAACAATGGTGGCTAACTTGCTATCACGGTGCTGTACTTCCCAAGCCATGCGCCCGTGTAAACCGCTCGCCGTTTTTTCCACGTCACGCCCAAATAAGCACCATTCAACGGCATTCAAAACGCTACTCTTGCCAGCACCGTTGTGGCCGATAATCAGGTTGACGCCGTCGCCGAATTTGACGGTCGTTTGATCTTTGAAGCCTCTAAAACTCTGGATCCGAAGAGATCGCAGTTTCATCGCCCTAGAGCCTCCTTACGCAACTGCCTACACGCCGCGTTGAGCTGCTCTTGGGCTTTCTCTAAACGTTCTTGGAGCTTTTCCGCCCCCTTTGGCAGGCACATTAACTCGATCAGCGCCAGCCTTTGCTCAACGCGCACATCTTCGCTTTCTACCGCTTTTGTCAGTTCTTCCCAGATATCCATTAATTACTCTAATCCATCCCAATTTTCCGGTAGTTACCAAGACCAGAATCGCAAAGGGTTAGGTCCCGCTTCTCCGGACAGTTGAGTTAAGTTCGATTTCTTCAGTTTTGGTTCTCTTGAGCTTACGCCGCATTCTTGGATTATAGAAACGCTCGATGTAATCGAAGATATCCGCTCTTGCTTCAGCACGCGTGAAGTAACGACGTCGATTGACGCGTTCTCGTTTTAGCATACCGAAGAAGCCTTCGGCCAACGCATTGTCAGCACAGCTACCGACTGCGCTCATGCTGCACATCAGGTTGTGGCCTTTCAAAAAGCGCTGGTACTCATCGCTGGTGAACTGGCAACCCCGGTCCGAGTGCAGGACGACCAGATCGCGTTCCTCTCGCTGCCACAGCGCCATCAATACAGCCTGCAGGACCAACTGACGGTCCTGGACCGGACTCATCGACCAACCGACGACCAGGCGCGAATAGAGATCAATCACGACGCACAGATACAGCCAGCGCTCGGCCGTGTGCACGAAGGTGATGTCCGTGACCCAGTTTCGGTTGGCCGTGGTGGCGGCAAAATCCCGAGCCAGGTGATTGCGAACTGCACCCGGCCGCTCGCCGCTGGCCTTCTTGCGCCAACGTTTACGCTGCGGGATGCCTGTCAACCCCGCGCCACGCATCA
>SMVA01338377.1_pt1 | contig 16137 bp, 17 predicted proteins | sample 2456451 | NCBI WGS metagenome assembly SMVA01 (sample SAMN11095933, study PRJNA526329) | marine sediment metagenome | biome: Marine sediment; feature: Surficial sediment; material: Deep marine sediment; isolation source: Hadal surficial sediment | place: Pacific Ocean | collected 2014-05 | depth...
AAATAGCTGTTGCAAGTGCCGCATCACTTGTCTTGCTCGCCGCCACGCCTGCTTTTGCCGAAACCATACATGCCTGTATCACTGCCGGCGAAGGTACGCTTTATGACGTGCGGATAGGAACCCCCTCGAATTGCAGAAAGGGCGACCAGTATATTAACTGGAACCAGGAGGGAGCGACGGATCAGGACGAGGAAATTCGTGTCATGAGACATGAGTATCCACAAGATGCCTTTCAAATAACTTCCGATTTTAAATCGCGCTACAATATGAGCGGTCAAAAACGAAAAGCACCCCATAGCGGGATAGATATTCTGGCGCCGAAGGGGACGCCCGTCCTAGCCATCGCCGACGGTGTCGTATTTAGGTCCCGTCTCAACCGGAAATTCGGCGAAGAAATCAAGATCAAACACGCTTTCGGCACCCAGGACGAGATCAGGGCCCAATATATTCATTTGAATGCCCGATTGGTGAAAGTGGGCGATAAGGTCCGGCGTGGGCAGATCATCGGTTTGGTCGGCATGACGGGATCCCCGGAAATGGTCAAATCGGGCCTTGCCCATTTGCATATGGCGCTGTGGTCGACGTCTCTCAGAGGGGACGGCGGGCGGTGCTGCAACAAGGAGGATCCGCATGAGTTCTGGTACGACGGAGCAGACGCGATTACCGTATATCGGCCCGGGAAGGATTATTCCGGTTATCCCCACCGATTTACATATCCTATTCCCGGGAAAACCGATCTCGACCACTTCCAAAGGAAGTTGGCTGGTTTGACTCAATGAGAAGCTGGCCTCCGCATCCCACGGAAACACCGCGGTGGGTCGGCCCTCGCTAAATCGTAATTTCGAAAATTGCGACGGGCCGCCCACCTATCGCGGGCCAAACGGGGGCTGCTATAACGCTCGGTCCGCCCCGCGCACGGCGCGTGACGGGACGTGGCATGCCGCAAGGAGCCGAGGCCGTCGAGATAGTCGGAGTCGACGGATTTCTCGCAACCGTCATTCCGATAGATTGCGCTTGAAGCTATATTGATTCAACATCGCTCCGGTCTCTGAATCGTTGTTTCGAAAGTTCTGTTCTTGGGACTTTTTCAGCAGCCTCGGCTAACTGGATACCTCACGGAGGCTGTAAGGATGGGGTCTTTTTTGCGGGATATCGGACATATGCGGAACCTGCTTCTCCTCGTTGTTATCTTGGCCGCGAGCGGCTGTGCGACTGTGAAGGTATCCACGGATAAATCGTCCAGTTGCCAAGACTATGGCCGCAGCCCCGTTGACGGGTCCAGCGGGCGGGAGGTGAAATCCCTGTATTCCGTGGAAATTCCAGATGGAAAGTGGTGCTTGTCCACTACCGCAAGCGCCAATGACGAACATAGTTTCGGGTTCGTCTCCGGTCCGATATTGGAACGCGCATATCCAACGGATACGGCGCCCCAACAGGAAATCGCACATATGTTCCGGCTGCTGGGTCATACGCGGACGGTAGATGACCCCAGTGAGATTTCCACCGCGGAAGGCATCAAGGCCTTCATGGCCCAAGAGGAGGGCCTCAAGAAGTTTTTATCCGAAAGCAGCGCGGAATACTCTGCTCGGGTCGATCTCGATACCGTACCCGGTGCATCCTGCATTTGGATAGAGGCTTCGGTGGATTTCAAGCAACCGACATGGACATCGATGTGGACCCACGAGACTCTGATCTGTCGGCATCCCGATCGAGAAGACACCTTGGTCGGTATTGTTTTCCAAGAAACTCGGCGCAAGGGCTGGCGCGATCCAAATCCAGCCCTCACCCGGAAATATCGAGACGCGGCGATCGCGAGTATACGCAGTCTGCGGTTTGTGACGCCGCGACAGGCGCAACAAACTGACATTTTCGAAGTAACTTCCGACTTTCGATCACGGTACAATATGGTTGGTCAAAAACGACGAGCACCCCACAGCGGGATAGATATTATGGCGCCGGAGGGAACGCCGGTCCTAGCCATCGCAGACGGTGTCGTATTTCGTTCCCGTGTCCACGAGAAAAACGGTGAAGAAATCAAGATCAAACACGCTTTCGGCACCAAGGACGAGATCAGGGCACAATATATTCATCTAGATACCCGATTGGTGAAAGTTGGCGATAAGGTCCGGCGTGGACAGATCATCGGCACGGTCGGCAAAACTGGATCCCCGGAAATGCTCACATCGGGCGTCGCCCATTTGCATATGGCGCTGTGGTCGACGTCTCGCAGAGGCGACGGCGGGCGGTGCTGCGAGAACGAGGATCCGCATGAATTTTGGTACGATGGAAGAGATTCGATTACCGTATATCGGCCTGGAAAAGATTATTCCGACTATCCCCACCGATTTACATATCCTATTCCCGGGAAAGACAATCTCCACCACTTCCGAAAGAAGTTGGCTGATTTGAACTGACTGCTTCCGGCCGGGCGTATCGGAGTGCAATGAAACGGTGACCGGCCCCCCGATCTCGGTCCGCCCGAATCGGGGCATGGGCGCCTGGCGGGGTACAGTGGCCGGGCTTTGTGCCATGCTGCTCGGCATCGGATTGGCGCGTTTTGCGTACCCGCTTGTCGATCCCGCCGCCGGATCAGTTAAGGATCGGTGCGTTGGCGTCCGTGGAAGCCGTGTTCGCGACCTTGGCCTTTGCGATCATGCCTTTTAGGAAGCCGTCACCGAGTGCCTCACGGCATTCGTCGGTTTTCATGTTGTCGAGTTCGACGATCACGGCCTCGACCGAGACCGGGTCCATGACCACCAAGTTGACCCCATTGCCGGACTTGACGGCCATGAAGGACTTGCGCTCGTTTTCGGCAAACCCTTGCAGGGCGTCGCCGACCGCATCCACCGCTCGGGTCAAATTGTCGTTGCGCGCATCGCCGTTGCAATCCCGACTTTTCTTGGACCGGCCGGGTACGTGACGAGGGTGGGCCAAATCGTAGCCCCGCTGCCAAGCGTGTTTAGCTTCGTCGGAAAGGTTGTGAAAATCGTCCATCCTGGACACCCCAATATACCTGATTACCTGCAATACGGCCTGGTTCGGCCCATGTCGCTGGTGGGCCTCCAGGCTCTCGAGGCGCCATTCTAGCCTTCCGGGGGCTGGCTTGGCTAGATCAACTTAGTTAACGCCGATGGACTCGCCCCCGGGAAAGTTGGCTCGAACACCGGGGGGGCGGGCCGGAGTCTGGCCTAGGACCGTTGCTTCCAAGTCCCTTCGCCGGTGACCAGGGTCCATTCCACCAGGCGCTTGAGGACCTTGCCCAGGGCCTCGTCGAAGGCCGCGATGATCGCTTCCATGGTGTCGGTCGGGGCCTCGATCACGACGTCGAACTTTTTCGATCCGATGATCGCCCGCCGTGGCATCTTGACCAGGCGCGCGATTATGGTGATGTGGACTCGCGGTTTCGGCCCCAAAATGTACTCGGCCTGGAACTCGCGCAGGTCCGATTTGAGGATATAGTCGGCCCGCAAGGCGACCGAATCCCGACCGATCGCAACGATGCGCCCAGAGTTCTCGAACGATTCGATCATCAGGGTCTGAATCATCTGGGGCGCCCGGTCCGACCAGCCGGCGCGCGCGTAGTATTCGACGCGCGTCGGACTCCGCTGCAACCCGATGCGGGTGGTATCGATGCTGGCGTTGGTCAGCGGCTGCTCGAGCAGCAGCTGCCACTTAACCGTCGGCAGGTCCGGCGCGAAGGTGCTCTTGGGCGTCAGCCGGTAGAGGTCCGGCGCCGGTCCTTGACCCGGGATCGCGACCTCGCAGGCGGCCAAGGCCCCGGCCAGGGGCAAGATCAGCGCGGCCCGCAGCACTCGGCGGCGGCTATGATGGTCCGCCTCGGTCCCGTCCCGACTGTCGATGGGTTTATTGACGTACTTCATATCCCTGCTGCCGATCGCCAAAGAAGAAGCGCGCCGGGTCGCGTTGAAGCTCGGTGGTAACCCGGTTGAGCGCGATCACCAGGTCGCGCATTTCGATCAAAAGGCCGGTGAATTCGGTCAGGCCGGTCGCCGTGAAGTCAGACAAAGGCTCGCGGTTCTCCGCGACCATGGCATGGACCTCGTCGCTGGTCTTGCGCAAGGACTGGGCCGTGCCGCGCAGGTCGCCGATGAGCGCCCGCACGTCGCCGGCGCTGTCCTCGACCGAGCGGGCGATGCCGTTGGCCATGCTGTCGAAGGAAACCAAGGTGGTATCGACCCGGGTCGTCAGATGGTCGGCATCCTCTGTGAGGTCCGCGGCGAGGACTTCGAGATTCGCCGTGGCATTGCGCACATTCTCCATGGTGGCGCCGGCGTCCTGGATCAGGGCGCCAATTTCACCGCTATGGTCCTTGAGGGTGGTGGTGAAGATATCGATGTTGGCCAGGGTGTTGGCCAGGCTGACCCGGTTTTCCGCGTTCATCACGTCGATCGCGCGGGCCAGCAGAAGATCGACCTTTTGCACCAGCTCCGGCGCGCCCTCGATGACCTGCTGTAGGGTCGAGGCCTCCGAGGTGATGACTGGATAGCGTTGTCCGGGCACGACCTCGAGCGGCGGGGCGTCGGGCGCCTTGCCGATCAACAAGACGGCAAGCCCACCGGTCAGGCCCTCGAGCTCCAGGGTCGCGACCGTGTCGGCGCGCACCGGCGTCTTGGCCTCGGTCTCGATGGTGACCCGCACTTCGTCGGGACGGTCGGGCATAAGGCTGATCTCGATGACTTCGCCGACTCGCACGCCGCTGTAGCGCACCGGCGAGGCCAGGTTGAGTCCGGTCACCGAGCCCTTGAAGTGGATGTCGAAGCGCGCGAACTCGGTGTCGAACTGGAACTTGGCCAGCCAGATCACGAACACCACCAGGCCCGCCGTGAAGGCGAGCACGAAGGTGCCGACCAGGAGGTAGCTGGCGCGTGTTTCCATGGCTCGTTTCCTTACCTCACTCGGTTGCGCGACTCACCGCCGCCGTGGCCTCCGCGGCGCGGCCCCGAGGTCCCCGGAAATACTCCTGTATCCAGGGATCCGGCTCGTCCAGAAGACTGGCGATGGTACCAAGTTTAACACGCTTTTCGATCAGAACCGCAATGCGATCGCAGATCGCGTGCAGGCTATCCAGATCGTGGGTGACCATGACTACGGTCAGTCCCAGCGCCCGCTTGAGTTCGCCGATCAGGTTGTCGAAGGCGGCCGCGCCAATGGGATCGAGACCGGCCGTGGGCTCGTCGAGGAACAGGATCTCCGGGTCGAGCGCCAGCGCCCGGGCCAGTCCGGCACGTTTGCGCATACCGCCGGAAAGCTCGGCGGGGAACTTGTCCGCGGCATCCGGCGGCAGGCCGACCATGGATATCTTCATGTCGGCCAGTTCGCGGCGCAACCCGGGCGGCACCTTGCTGTGCTCCTTGAGCGGCACTTCGATATTCTGCGCCACGGTGAGCGAACTGAACAACGCGCCGTCCTGGAACAGCACACCCCAGCGCTGTTGCTGCCGCCGCCGCTCGGCGTCATTGAGTTTGGAGACGTCGCGGCCGAACACCTCGATGCGTCCCGCCGCCGGCCGGATCAGGCCGATGATGGCGCGCATCAGCACCGACTTGCCGGTGCCCGATCCGCCGACGAGACCCATGATTTCGCCGCGCCCGATGGTCAAGTCGAGGCCGTCGTGCACCACCTGTGGTCCGAACCGGGTGGACAGACCGGTGATCCGGATGATCGCCTCGGCGTTCGCGGTGTTTGTGGCGCTTCCGGTCACGGGCGGCCTCAAATGCCCACGACCGAAAACAGGATCGAGAACAATGCGTCCAGGACGATTACCAGGAAAATAGCCTCGACCACCGCGCGCGTGGTCTGGCGGCCGACGGATTCGGCGCTGCGGGTGACGTTGAAACCTTCGTAGGTGCCGACCGTGGCGATAATGAAGGCGAAGACCGGCGCCTTGATCATGCCAACCCAGAACGACCCCAACGGCTCCGAGTCGCTGATCTGGCGGGCAAATTGGAAGAACGAGATGTCGAGCACGGCGGTGGCCATGACCGCGCCGCCCAGCAGCCCCATTAGATCGGCGTAGAAGGTCAACAGCGGCAACACGATAACCAGGGCCACGACCCGGGGCAGCACCAGCACTTCCATGGGGTCGAGGCCCATGGTGCGCATGGCGTCGATCTCTTCGTTGACGTTCATGGTGCCGATCTGAGCGGTGTAAGCGGCGCCCGAGCGCCCGGCGACGATGATCGCGGTCAGCAGGATGCCCATCTCGCGCAGGACACCGACACTGACCAGGTTGGCGGTGAAGATCTGAGCGCCGAACCTGGCCAACTGATCGGCGCCCTGATAGGCCAGCACCACGCCGATCAGGAACGAGATCAGCCCGACGATGGGCAGGGCGTTGAGGCCCGCCTGCTCCATATGACTGACCAGCGCGGTGCCGCGGATGCGCCCGGGCTTGACCGCGAGCCTGAGCAATACCACCACCGTGAGGCCCAGGTAATTGATCAGGCGGACCGCTTGCCCGGAGACTTCGATGGTTGCGCGGCCGACCCGGGCGATCAACGCGACGACGGGGTTCACCGCTGGGGGCTGCGGCGGGCAGGGGACGTCGAAACGGCGGACGGTCTCGATCAGGCTGGCGGCGGCCGGGTCCGCGCCTTGGAGTTCGATGGCGACGCCCTGCTCGCTCAGGCTCTTGGCGGCGCGGTGAATCAGCCAGGCGCCGGCGGTGTCGAGCGCGGCGAGCGCGCTCGCGTCGATGCGCGCCCGTTTCGCGCCGCGGGCATCGATCTCGGCCAGCCGCGCCTGCTTGTTTCCGATGTGTTTGGTGACCCAGGGGCCGCCCAGGGTTACCGTCAGCATGCCGTTCTCGACCCGCGCCAAAGCCCAGGCTTCGTCGGCCGCACTATCGGCCCCGCCGGCGTCTTCTCCTGTTTTCGACATGCCCCGAGACCGCCTCCCCCGATCGTCATGGCGAATCGCGCGCCAAACAGGCTAGCGGTTCGCGGGGCGGGGCGCAAAGCCGGCGGATTCCGAACCCCTTCCGGCGATCGCGCGCCGCGCGGGGGGAGAGAGAGGGGCGGGGGCGAGACGGGGACTCGAAAAACGTCAGCGGTTTGGGGTAGGCTGGGCGGTTCGAAAAACCGGAACAACGGTTGAAGGGGGCAGGGAGGATGACCAGAATCGGCATTCTGGGGGCGGTTCTGGCCGTTCTGTGGCTGTCGCCGGCGGCCGTGGCGGCCGAGGACGACGGCATCTGGCTCGACATTTCCGGCTGCAAGATCTGGATCAAGGACCAGCGGGCGACCATCGATACCCAATGGGACGGCACCTGCCGGCTCGGCAAGGTCACCGCTGTCGGCAGCTTCACCCGCCGATACGAGGATGCCCAATCCGGGACCGTGGTCGAGAACCTATACCGGGCGCTGGATCGAGGGCCGCCAGCAGGGCAAAGGACGCTACGAGAGCACCCTGGGCACGCACTACGACGGCGAATTCAAGGACGGCCTGCCCGACGGCATGGGCGTCTACCGCTGGGCCGACGGCAGCCGCTATTCGGGCGGCTGGAAGGCGGGCCTGCGCGTGGGCCGGGGCACCTATACCTGGGCCAATGGCGCCAGCTACGAGGGCGAATGGGTCGGCGACCGGCGCACCGGCTGGGGCGTCTATCTGGGGACCAAGGGCGACAGCTACGAGGGCATCTTCCTCGACGGCGCGTATCACGGCCATGGCACTTTCAACTGGGCCGCGGGCCCCAGGTTCGAGGGCGAGTTCAAGAACGGCGACCCTCATGGCAAGGGCGTGCTCTTCGTCACCAGCGGCGATGAGGTTCGTGGCGAGTTCCGCGGCGACAAGTTGATCGGCGCTGGGCGATGCTGGCGCGCCAAGGTCGACCGCTGGTTCGACTGCGCCCAGGACGGTGCGCGTATCAAGGACGTAAAATAGCGACATGGCTTCCCAGGAGGGTGGGTCACCGTGAACGATTACCCGAACCGGCCGCTGGTGGGAGTCGGCGTGGTCGCCATCAAGGACGGCCGTGTGCTGCTGATCCGCCGCGCCAAGCCGCCGCGCGCGGGGCGCTGGTCCCTGCCCGGCGGCCGCCAGCGCCTCGGCGAGACGGTGCGCGAGACCGCGCGGCGCGAGCTGCACGAGGAGACCGGTGTGGAGGCCGAGGTGACGGCGCTTCTGGACGTGGTCGACTCGATCACCCGTGACGACGAGGGTGCCATCGCCTACCATTACACCCTGATCGACTTTCTGGCCGAATGGCGCGGCGGCGCGCCGCGCGCCGGCGGCGATGCGACCGAGGCGCTCTGGGCCGACCCCGAGGATCTCGGGTCCTACGAGCTTTGGGACGAGACCCTGCGGTTGATCCGCCTGGGATTGGCGAAACGGGTCTAATCCGGCCTCGCCAACGACGGGAGATTTCCTTCACTACCGCTTCGCGCTACCTTCTCGTACAACCCGATGTGGGTATCCGGGGCGACGTCGATCTAAGGGCGGATGCAGATGACGAGCGTGAGGTCGGGCGAAAGGTGACCTTGGCGAGCGCATTGTCGAGGTCTTCCACTTGACCGCTAGCATCGAAAAGTGCAACCTTAACGAGCTGTTTCCCAAGACGGAGACCGCCAAAAAGGCTTGTGGCAGCCCGCTGCTTGCCCGGGTGTGGTGGGTCATAGCGGACGGGCGGTATTTTCGAATGCATCCTGATCGGTTCAAACGAACGGCGAAAAGCATCTTCATTCCTTACCGCGGGTTCTGAACGCTGTCTCTGTAACGAAGCTCGTTGGAAGCCAAAGCAAATTTCCGAATGCGGGACTCTCAGTTAGAGTATTTTCCCATAATGTTCGGGCAATGTTAGACGTTGCTGGTTTTGGAAGAAGGGAACCCAATAATGCGAGACCAGCCCTCCATTCGCTCGGCCGATGGGCACAAAATATCGGCCATCCATTATAAACGTAACGCTCCAAATCTTCTTATCGCGTCCCATGGCATAACGACGGAAAAGACTGAGGATGGCATTCTTGCGCAGCTTGCAGAGCACGTCATGCCGCCCGAATTTGATACTGTGATATTCGATTTCAGAGGACACGGAGACTCTCCGATGCCAGTTTCCGAGGTAACCGTTTCGGGTGAAATTCTGGATTTAATGGCCATACTCCGGTGGGCGAAACGGCAAGAATACCAAAAGATAAGCCATCTTGGGGTTAGTTTCGGTGCGAGCATTACCTTACTTGCTGCATCGGTCTATGATTTAAAATTTCTCTCATCGGTCGTCTTCTGGAATCCCGTAGTCAATTTTTGGAATACTTTTATTGAAGCACAAGTCGATTGGGGACAGGAGTATTTCGACCAAAAGAACATAGAGGAACTATCAGATAGACCGTTTACAAAAATACCCGAAACCGGGTTTTTTTTCTCAGCAACAATGACGCAAGAACTTTTATTGATGCAACCGCAGGCCACCAAATGGCCCGATATTGTGCCGCTACTTATTCTGCATGGCAGCAAAGATACACTTGTTCCATTCCAAGACTCCCAAAGCTATGCCAGAGTCAATCAACCGAACGCAGAATGTATAATACTAGATGACGTTGATCACGGATTTGACGATAAAATCGATGAAGCTATGAAAATTACAAAAAATTGGTTTGCAAAAACGGTTACGTGAGTTGGCCAAATCAAACAATAAATACGCAAGGACAGCTGTGTTTCGCAGCCACGCAAATTTCGATATCTGCGAGGACGTAGTGATAATGGATTATTGTATATTGGGAGAAAGAAACCCATATCCGGATGTCTTTGAAAACCAATCAGAAAGAATCGTTTCGATAGGCGACAAAACGATAATTTCCTCGTACACGGTACTATTTGAAGGCGCTAGAATTGCTAATAACGTACAAATTGGAGAGCGCTGTACAATAGGTTCATGCACACAAATCGGTCATCATTGTCGGTTGATCTACGGTGCACAGGTCCACGACAACGTCACTGTAGGGCAGTGTTCGATCATTGGTGGATTTATTGCTGACAACTGCACCGTCGGTGAGCGCTGCCACGTATTCGGCTCCTTGGTGCACCGATACGATACGCCCGATCCTAGTGCATGGGACGAAACCGATGAGATAGGCCCGACGCTGGAAGACAACGTAGTGATTGGTTGGGGTGCCGTCATCGTTGGACCGATCCGCATTGGTGCTGATGCCCGAATCCGACCGAATGCCGTGGTCACTCGTGACATAATGCCTGGAGAGCGGTATGGCTCAAGTTGAGAACATCCTGAGTGATCTGAATACACTGTCGGATGAGATTCGGGGAAATGTCCGCGAAGGCAATATGCTTTTGGTTGATTTAGCTCAATCCACGCCCTTCAAAACGCGGCACCCCGAACCCGCATGGCTGCATCGCCTGCACTCATTCTATGAGGCAGTTGCCTTAGCTTTAGAGCCCCACAAGCCAACGAAGTATCTCGGCGATGGAATATTTGCTTTCTTTGAGGATGAGGAGGTCGACGCAAATGATCTATTGTATAGAGCGAGAGATATATTGTGCCGTATTGCTGCTCTAAATAAGACCGATAATTTTCGTGGTGATCATGCAATAAAGGTTCGCATCATACTAAGTTCAGGGCCTGTCCATCTCTTTAGAACCAATGACCCGCAAGGCACAGCTGTCGATAAGTTGTTTCGCATGGAGAAACTCGTTCCGAACGAAGACATCGGAATGACGGAAGAATTTGTGCAGAAAGCAGGGCTGACCAAGCTTACGCCAGTTGGGAAATTCTCTTTAAAAGGGCTTGCTGCGGAAGGACGCCATGCCCTTTTTATAGATCGAGTTGTGGGCCAGTCTCTGTCGAAAGAGGCCGCCAAGATTGCAGGCGCGTCAGAATCTTCGGAGTTATGGTGGCCAAAAAGTATAATGGATGAACCAGTGTATTTAGTCGGTGGATACATCCCGCCGACTGCAGAGCCGTTCTCCTCCGTGCACATGGGTGACAAAGACGCGTTTGTACAAGCTCTAGTCAACCTTGCCTTGGCAGGCGATGTGCAAAATATTCATACTTCTAACTCAGCTAATCGCCCAGACGAGGCGGTGCGAGGCAACGTCGTCTGCGTTGGAGGTCCATGCCATAATAGTCTAACCCGGCGACTCATGGAGGACGCACGTCTCCCACTTTCCTTTGAAAATCTCGACGACGAAGATGACGAAACTCCTCTTGTTTGGCTGAGCGGGAACATTAATTTTGAAAAGGAGACAGACGAAAATGGCACCCTCACCAAGGATTGGGGACTATTTGCTAGGTTCAGTAACCCACATAATAGTGACTCTCTGGTCATTATCGCCTGTGGCATAGAAAGTCCGTCGGTGGAAGGTATTGTAAAAGTATTTTCTCCTCGCACTAATCTGCATTTCCGCGACCTGTACAACGAGATATTGCGCAAATGCAAAAAAGATAACAGCGAGAGTACTAGTCTCGAGTTTTGTTGCGTAGTGCCCTTCGAAATCGAACCGGCTACACGATCGGCTATTCCACCGTCCGCCCAAAATCAAATTCGGTACGTCATACCGCTGTGATAAGAACAAATCTTATTTCTGTCATAACATGCGTTTATAATCAACGATGTGATCTGTTCTTGGATTGTGCCCAGTCGGTTGCCAGACAAACGGGTCCAGTGGAATGGATAATAATTGACGACGGATCTGATGCGGAATTCCGTGAAGGGTACAACAATTGTTTAGAAAACTTTCCTGCCGAAATCGACGTGAAAATGTTGCGCATCCCACGCAATATTGGATTATCGCAAGCTCGGAATCGGGGATTGAGTTTGGCCAGTGGCGACTGGATTGTCGTTCTCGATTCCGACGATTATTTAGCATCGACATTGGGGCACAGCCTGCGCCAGCTTCCTAGCGAGGCGGCTCTTGCGTGCTTTGCAGTACGATATTTTAGCGAGGTTGATGCAGAATATCGCTTTATATCACGGTGGTGAGGTCTTTACAGTCGATTCGGAAAAACAATCGCGGATCCATTTCTTTGGTTTGATTTCTACTATCATGGAATAATGGCGAGACGCCATTTGATAGATAGTATCGGTGGTTACAATGCTGATCTTGAGGTTGGTGAGGATCAAGACATTCTTTTGCGCGCTTGCGAGGCTATTGATATTGGGGGCGTTTTTTTCTGTGACAAGATTGGATATCATTACAGAGATAATCCGCATGGCGTTTGTGCAACTCGCTGGAACGAGGTTGAGCGAAATTATGGTTTGACCATGGTCGCCGCTGCACGCAGAAGGGGAGCCAAGTTCACGAAGTGCCGAATGCGTGGAAAAATACGTCTGGATGGAGCCAATATCGAAGCCTATACGTACCTTCTTGAAGATCGATGGTTGGCTTGGGAGGACTGTATGATTTTGTACAGCCGAGAGAATTTGTAATGTGCCCCGAGCCAGTCTCTAGGACATTGTCTGCCGAAATGTTGGACGGTGAAGGTTCGGTCAAGTCGGTTGGCGAACTGTTAGAGGGCTATCACAAGAGAAGACAAAACCCGGCAGAGCGTTTCGACATTATTGGGGGGATTTTGGAGATAAATCTTGATGGAGCCCGTGAGGAGTTAGAGTTTTTCCTGGTTCATGTGCTTGAACGAGATGAAGATCCGGTTATTCGCCACGAGGCGGCATTTGTGCTGGGCAAACTAAAAGATCGTAACACAATCGACGGGAATCTGGCGTCAATGGCCCTCTGTCTAGCTGCCAGCGAAGACGTCTCTCTGATCGTGCGACACGAGGCCTTAGAAGCACTGTGCTGTTTTGAAGGAAAAGTAGTAGGCGAACTGCTGGAACGGTTTTCGGATCACGAAAACGCAGACATTCGTGCAACCTCCGCCATCAGTTTCACCACCTGGAAAGCACAGCCAGACGGGGTCAAATAGGCGATCCTAACCCGTGACATGTTCGACACTTCACACTGTCGACGGCGTTATGTGGAAAGTTTCGAATCAAATGGGGACGGACATGGCGACCGCGACCGACGGCCCCACTGCGGGGGCGACAGCGACCGAGAGTCCGATCGCGGCGGCGGCGATCCACGAAGACACGGTAGTCCCCGCCGGCGAACCTTGGAGCGCGCGGATCGCGAAGGGCGGCTGCTTGCGCCTGGTCGACCTGGAGGGCCAGCAGGCGGTCGACTTCCTGTGTTTCAACGCCGACGACCCCGCCGAGCGCTACAGTGCCGCCAATACCATCAAGCTCGCTCACAACATCTATCTAGGCAGGGACAGCGTGTTGTGGTCGTCCCGCGCGCGGCCGATGATGACCGTGGTCGAGGACAGCTGCGGCCGCCACGATACCATCTACGGCTGCTGCTCGATCGAGCTCGACAAAGTGCGTTACGGCACGACCAAAACCCGCGGCTGCCGGTCCAATTTCGAATCCGAGTTGGCCAAGCACGGCCTCGGTCCGAAAGATATCGTCTCCAACGTCAACTTCTTCATGTCCGTGCCGGTGGCGGCCGACGGCGCGGTGGCGATTGCCGAGGGCCGATCCAAGCCTGGCGACCATGTCGATCTGCGCGCCGAAATGGACCTCCTCGTGGTGATCTCGAATTGTCCCGAGACCGACAACCCGGCCGCCGGCGGCCAACCGACTCCGGTCCGCGTCATCCTCTACACACCGGAGTGAGGCGGCGGGACACCGTGACCGATAGCGACGACATTGCCACGGTGCTCGGGTTCTGGTTCGGCCCCGGCATGAAGGCGCGGTGGTTCGAGAAGGACCCGGTTTTCGATGCCGAGGTGCGCGCGCGCCTGGGCGCGCCCCGGGAACGGGCGGCGGCCGGCGCATTCGGCGCCTGGCGCGACCGCGCCGAAGGCTGCCTTGCCCTGATCGTGTTGCTGGATCAGGTGCCGCGCAATCTGTTCCGGGGCCAGGCCCGGGCCTTTGCGACCGACGCGGCCGCGCGCGAACTCACGGATCATGCGCTCGCCCAGGGCTTCGACAGCGCGCTCACCCAGGACCAGCGGGGCTTCCTTTACATGCCGCTGGAGCACAGCGAATCGCTGGAGAATCAGGAACGTTTCCTGCGCCTAACCGCACTGCTCGACGAAAACCCGACATGGCACGAGTGGGCATTGCTGCACCGGGACGTCATCGCCCGCTTCGGCCGTTTCCCCCATCGCAACGCCGCGCTGGGGCGGGAATCGACGCCGGAGGAACGGGCGTTTCTGGAGCGGCCCAACTCTTCGTTCTGACCCGCGCCCCGCCCCGACGTGATAATCTAGGGCGGCCTCACGGGCGGGATCGAGCCATGCCACAACGTTTGCGTATCGCGACCTTCAATCTGGAAAGCCTGGACGATCGGCCGGACCTGGATCCGCCGTTGGCGGCGCGCATCGAGGTCCTGCGCCCGCGGCTGTTGCTCTTGAGCGCCGACGTGCTTTGCCTGCAGGAGGTCAACGGCCAGCACCCGCCGGGTGGCGGACCGCGCCGGCTGCTGGCGCTGGACCGCCTGCTCGCCGGCACCCCCTACGAGGGTTTCCACCGGGCCGCCTCCAGTCGGGTTTCCGGCCAGGTCCCCGGGTCGGAGCAAGGCGCGGCGCGCGGCGCCGACGCGGTCCATAACCTGGTCATCCTGAGCCGGGCGCCGATCCTGGCCACCGAGGAGCTGCGCCACCACTTGGTCGATCCGCCCAGCTACCGCCCGGCCACCGCCAAGCCGCCCCTGACCGCGCCCCAAGCAGTCGAATGGGACCGGCCGATCCTAAGCGCCGTCATCGAACTGGCCGGCGGACGGCGCCTGCACGTGGTCGATCTGCACCTGCGCGCGCCGCTGGCCGCCCCGGTGCCGGGCCAGAAGCGGAACTCCCAGACTTGGAACAGCGTTGCCGGCTGGGCCGAGGGGTTTTTCATGGCGACCATGAAACGCGCCGGTCAGGCGCTGGAGACTCGGCTGTTCATCGAGCGGATTTTCGATCGGGAGCCGGACGCCTTGATCGCGGTCTGCGGCGACTTCAACGCCGAGGAGCGCCAGACCCCGCTGCGCACCATCCGCGGCGATACCGGGGATACCGGCAACCCGGCGCTGGCGCCGCGCGCCTTGGTGCCGCTCGAACGCACCCTGCCTGAATCCCAACGGTTCTCGGTGGTCCACGGCGGCCGCAAGCAGATGCTCGACCACCTGCTGGTCTCGCGCGCCCTGCTGGCCGGCTACCGCCACGTCGAGATCCACAACCAAGGCCTGGCCGACGAGGTGACCGACAGCGGCCCCGAATCCCACCACGCCCCGCTGGTCGCCGAGTTCGAGCTGCCGGGTTAGGCATCCTCCCGAGAGGCCGGAACCGACGACGGCGCGATCGCTATGAGTCATTCCCATGGTTCATTGGTATAAGATCCCGTATCGGGCGGGAACGGCGTCATTCGGTTGTTGGCGAGTCCTGGAACACGGGCCGGGGGGGCAGGTCGGTCAATATGACAATCCGAGACAAGGTCGTTTCTCATTTCCTGATGACGGTTTTGGCGCTGCTGCTGCTTCACGGTTCGGCGCTCGCCCATAGCTTCAATGTTGTCCTCGTCATTCCGGCGTCGAACGCCGCGGCGGTGCAGGGTCGCCAGATCCGCGAGGGCTTTATGTTGGCGACCGCGGAACGGGACGGCCATCTCGATCAAGAGTCCGACGGCCATCTCGGGGGCCTCGATGTCTATGTCACCCTGGTCGAAGAGCAGAGGGACGTTGCCGCCGATGTCGCGCGAAACGTGGCCCAAAACGACATCGACATCGTCGCCGCTCTCGGCTCCGAGGAATCGTTGTCTCTGATCGGGACGCTCTTGGAGGGGAGCAATGTTGCCTTGCTGTTGCCCGGCCGGTCGCCCTTTTCCGAACCCGGGCGCCCCGGCACGGCGGCATTCGTCGCCGCTTACGAAATGGCATACGGCGGCAAACCCTCGCCTCATGCGGCGCAGGGATACCATGCCGCCCGGCGCATCGATCGGGCCGTGCGGGCCCAGGGAGGCGTTGACGACAGGGCAATGTTGCGCCGAGTTTTCACGGAAACCGCGCGCGGATTCACTTGGTGACGCCCGCGCTCCCCGGTCGTCGAGACCGAGCCATCCGCATTGCGTAGTCCGTGGTTCGGTCTCAGTAGGGTTGGTCGACCAGGACCGTGCACCGGCGCATGACGCGGGT
>SMVA01148120.1_pt1 | contig 16131 bp, 13 predicted proteins | sample 2456451 | NCBI WGS metagenome assembly SMVA01 (sample SAMN11095933, study PRJNA526329) | marine sediment metagenome | biome: Marine sediment; feature: Surficial sediment; material: Deep marine sediment; isolation source: Hadal surficial sediment | place: Pacific Ocean | collected 2014-05 | depth...
ACGGTTCGAAAAACACGCTCCGGGTGTGGCATCATAATTGTAGCTCGACCATCGCTGCTACTGACACCCGCTATTCCCGCCGGAGAACCATTTGGGTTTAACGGATACGTTTCAGTCAGTTCCTGATGATGATCAACATATTGCAACGACACACAATTAGTTTGTGTCAATTCGAGTAGAGTAGCCGGGTCTTCAAACTCTGCCCTGCCCTCGCCATGAGCTACAGCAATTGGAAATACCGAACCTTCCATTCCGTGTAAAAATACCGAAGCCGTTTTTGCTACCTGCACTGACACCACACGAGCTTCGAATTGCTCCGATCGGTTTTTTACAAATCTGGGCCAAGACGATGCAGTGGGAATTAATTCATGCAATAGTGAAAGCATCTGACAACCGTTACATATCCCTAACGATAGAGTTTGCGGTCGGTGAAAAAACTGCTCAAAATCTTTTCTCAGTTTGTCATTGAACAAGATTGACTTAGCCCAGCCGCCACCTGCTCCAAGGACATCGCCGTAGGAAAACCCGCCGCAAGCCACCAATAAGTTGAACTGCTCCAGATTAGCCCGACCCTCAAACAGATCGGTCATATGAACATCTATCGCATCAAAATGAGCAAGATGGAAGGCTGCCGCCATCTCTACCTGGCCATTTACACCCTGCTCCCTGAGCACCGCCACTTTTGGCTTAGAATGACGATGAATATAGGGTGCCGATACATCTTCATTGACGTCAAAGCCCAATTTGACCTGTATTCCGGGATCGCTGGCATCCAGAATCGCATCATATTCTTCCTTTGCACAATCGGCGTTATCTCTGATGGACTGGATATGATAGCTGGTCTGGGACCAGATTCTTTGCAGAGTTACCCGTTCTTTTTGTAATAAAACAGAATTTCCATGACTAACACTAATGCTGTCATCAGTGGTGGGTTGACCAACAGTGAATAAACAGTCCGCCAAGTTGAATTTGGAGGCCAAGTCTTGAACTAGCCCAAGTTCCTGCTCAAGCACCTGAATTACAGCACCAAGCTCTTCGCTAAACAATATTCTAGTTAACTGCTTGATCTCTCCCAACGTGCTTAGCTGTAAATCTAGGCCACAGTGAGTAGCAAAAGCCATTTCTACCAAAGTGGTAATCATGCCACCATCAGATCGGTCATGATAAGCAAGTAGTTTATTGTCACTCAGTAATGCCTGAATGAAAGTAAAAAAGTTTTTCAGGTCATCGGGGTTGTCAAGGTCCGCTGGCTTTGAGCCTATATTTCGATAAACCTGTTCCAGCGCTGAAGCGCCGATTCTGTTCTTACCTCGACCAAGATCAATCAGAATTAGCCGGGTTTCACCCTGATTCAGTTTCATTTCGGGAGTGACTGTTTTTCGCACATCCGTGACCGGGGCAAAAGCCGTGACAATCAAAGACAAGGGAGAAGTGTTACTTTTTTCTAAATCATCTTCCTGCCAAACAGTGCGCATTGACATGGAATCCTTGCCAACAGGTATGCAAATTCCCAACTGTGGGCACAATTCCATACCTACCGCGTGGACTGTTTCATACAACCTGGCGTCTTCATCACCGTAACCTGCCGCAACCATCCAATTGGCAGATAACTTTATATCCCCCAGCTTCTCTATGTTAGCGCAGACAATATTTGTTATGGCTTCACCAATCGCCATACGGCCCGATGCGGCGGCATTCAGCAAAGCAATCGGCGTTCGTTCTCCCATTGCCATTGCCTCACCGCAGAAAGAATCAAATGAGCTGGTAGTCACAGCTGCATCCGCGACTGGAACCTGCCAGGGACCAACCATCTGATCACGACAAACCTGACCGGTGATGGAACGATCGCCAATAGTAATCAGAAAGCTTTTACTCGCTACGGTTGGCAGAGTAAGTACCCGTTCCAGCGCTTCGGTAATTTCGATTGCTGAAGTCTCAAATTCGCTGAACACAGCTTTTGAAGACGTGGCTTGACGATGCATTTTTGGCGGTTTACCAAACAGCACACCCATGGGTAGGTCGATAGGCTCATTATCAAAAAAGGAATCATTCAGTTTTATAAACTGTTTCTCTATGGCTTCACCCACAACGGCATAAGGACATCTTTCTCTTTTACAAATTTCATCAAAAACCGGCAGCATTGTTTTTGCGACGGCGAGTACGTAGCGTTCCTGTGCTTCGTTGCACCAGATTTCTAATGGAGACAGTTGTGCTTCAGCGGTAGGAATATCCCTTAAGTGGAACAGGCCCCCACGACCAGCATCCTTGACCAGTTCGGGTAATGCATTAGACAGGCCTCCGGCTCCCACATCATGAATAAAACTAATTGGATTATTCTTTCCCCGCTGCCAGCAGCGGTCTATTACTTCCTGACAACGCCTTTCCATTTCAGGGTTATCCCGTTGTACCGAAGCAAAATCAAGGTCCGCACTGCGGGTTCCCGACGCCATTGAACTTGCCGCACCTCCACCTAGCCCGATTAACATGGCTGGCCCACCGAGTACAATTATCTGCGCGCCAGGGACGACTTCACCTTTCTCTATGTGCTCATTTCGGATATTCCCGTAACCACCAGCAATCATTATAGGTTTGTGGTAGCCGCGCACTTCTTCTGTACCATCTGCTTTGCTGACCCGTTCTTCAAAGCTACGGAAATAACCACACAAATTTGGCCTGCCAAATTCATTATTAAAGGCTGCTGCGCCGATGGGGCCCTCAAGCATAATATCCAGGGCTGATACGATGTGCGCTGGCTTGCCAAAGTCCTCCTCCCAAGGTCGCTTAAGGCCTGGCAAATTGAGATTCGATACACTGAACCCAGTTAATCCGGCTTTCGGCTTGGCGCCGCGTCCGGTTGCTCCTTCATCCCTGATTTCCCCACCTGAACCTGTCGAAGCACCAGGAAAAGGTGCAATAGCCGTTGGATGGTTGTGGGTCTCTACCTTCATCACAATGTGTATGTCTTCTTGATGGAACTGGTATTGACAGGTTGCGCTATCTGGGAAAAACCGCCCTGCCTTGTTTCCTTTTATTACCGCCGCATTATCTGAATAGGCGGAAAGCACCCCTTCTGGTGAGCGCTTATGGGTATTTCTTATCATGGCAAACAGGCTGTGTTGCTTTTCCTCGCGATCGATAGTCCAGCTGGCGTTAAAAATCTTGTGGCGGCAATGCTCGGAATTGGCCTGGGCAAACATCATCAATTCCACATCGTTGGGATTTCGCCCTAGTAGGTTGAAGTTTTCATAAAGATAATCGATCTCATCTTCAGCAAGGGCCAGGCCTAAAGACTGGTTAGCTTGGGCCAGTGCCGATCTTCCCTTGCCTTGAACATCGACAATTTTTAGCGCCTCAGGTGCAGCCTCGTTGAAAAGGATAGCGGCCTGTTCAGGCTGCTCCAGAACAATCTGAGTCATGCGATCGTGAAGCAATGAGTCAAGTTCTACCAGCTCGCTATCGGTTAACATCTGTGCTGTAGCTACTTGATAGGCCGTGCCTCGCTCAACCCGGATTACCGAGCAAAGGCCGCAATTATGAAGAATATCAGTGGCTTTGCTTGACCACGGCGAGATCGTACCCGGCCTTGGAACGACAAACCTGAGAACGTTGTTCGACTGATCAGCCTTTGTGGATTGAGCTGTTTTTTCTTTATTCGCTGGCCCGTAACTCAGCAAGGCCTTTAGCCTTGCCTGCTCTTGTTCAGACAATTGTTGCGAAACTTTGATCAGATGGACGAAGTGATCGTCCAGGGATACGGCGGATGGAATTATTTCTTGTATGGCGGAAAGTAAATTGGATTTCTTAAATGCAGAAAGAGCTGGCGCCCCGTACATCAATTGCATTGATATTCGACCCTGAACATAAAGTGGTGAATGGTTCTATTTCAAAATGATAATGGAATCAGCAATCGAGCGCAGGTTTCAACCTTCTGGAATATATCTGCCTTGCTCCTTGCTAACCACCATATTGCCATATTCATCTTCAACCCAAAAATCAACATGGGTCAATCCGGTAATATCCCGAGATTTATCTTCGACAAAAATGGGGTTTCCCCTTACATGATATAGCTGACCCGCATTTACGTTTACCGTAAACGTTCTGCTCAGCGTACCTTTAGTCGAAGCGTAATCTACCAGCGCCGGAGCAAGCCCTCTTTGGCTTCCGGTATCCCAGGAAAAATACACGGTTATCTCATGAGCACCTGGTGTAACCAGAATCTCATCAAATCTTCCACTGTTTTCAATTTGTTGGCCATCGACACTAAGAAACCGAATAGTGTCAACATAACGGTTCAACCAATCCCGCCTGGAATAAAAAGCCCCTTTAAGTAACGCCAACTGAGCGCTACTTCTTTCCTCCCCAACATAGGCCTTATAGGGGCTTTGTGGAGCTGCACACGCCGCTAACAAAGGCAGGATTAATACCAGCAAACTAATTCCTGGAAATCTAGTTGTTAACTTTAAATACGGAATATTCATATTTTCCCGCCGCAGTTTTATAATGAGCTCTACATTCTATATTACGTTTTTAATCTCTAATTCTTGACATCTATTTAGCACAAGCTGTGTTTTTGTGAATCTTATGCGCTATTTTTCAAATGTGTATTTTCCGATTGTAACTGCTCAATGTCCACCTAAGCTGAGCTTTGGTGGGCAGTTTTATACAATCTGTCTTGTCAAATGGCAAGGCGCTTAGCTTTGAAAAACTGTATTAGCAAGCGACTGCATTGATCTGCCAGGACTCCTTCTTTAACCTTTACCCGATGATTGTAATACCCTTCACTCAGCAGATTCTGTTGACTAACTACAGCGCCAGCACGAGGCTCGCGAGCACCAAATACTAGTGTTCCTATCCTTGCATGCAATATAGCCCCAATGCACATTGTGCAGGGCTCGACCGTAACATACAGCGTCGAGCCCGTAAGACGGTAGTTTTTCCTGGCCAGTGCAGCAGCTCTGATCGCTACTATCTCGGCATGAGCAGTGGGGTCATTAGACGATATCGGCTGATTAAAGCCCTGCCCGACAATCTGATCTAAAGTTACCAAGATCGCGCCAACAGGTACCTCTCCCTTTGACTCTGCCTGCTTCGCAAGGTTTATGGCCATCTCCATCCACTGATTATGTGCTTCGTCTGACATATCTGTTTTGCATAACCGCTGTGTATTCAATTTCCTTAATGGTCAGCTCTTTACTCCCATTCAATAGTTGCAGGTGGTTTAGAGCTGATGTCGTAACCGACCCTGGAGATCTCACTGATTTCGTTGATGATTCGGTTGGACACGGTTTCCAGTAATTCATAGGGTAACCGGGCCCATCTTGCAGTCATGAAATCAATTGTTTCTACCGCGCGCAAATTAATGACATAGGCATAACGTCTCGTATCTCCGACCACTCCTACGGACTTTACCGGTAAAAATACGGCAAACGCCTGGCTCACCTTGTGGTAATAATCCGCCTTGTGTAACTCTTCGATGAATATGGCATCGGCTTGACGAAGGATATCGCAGTAGGCTTTTTTTACCTCTCCCAATACCCGCACACCGAGTCCTGGGCCGGGAAAGGGGTGGCGATAAACCATGTCGTAAGGTAAACCTAACTCCAGTCCTATTTTGCGGACCTCATCCTTAAACAACTCACGCAGTGGTTCGATCAATTCGAGTGCCATGTCTTCAGGTAGTCCACCAACATTATGATGGGACTTTATTAATTGGGCCTTGCCTGTGCTGGAACCAGCTGACTCAATTACATCGGGGTAAATAGTACCCTGGGCTAACCACCGAATATTGCTTAACCTGGTGGCTTCTTCATCGAACACTTCGATAAAGGTATTGCCTATTATTTTTCTTTTCTGCTCCGGGTCAGTTACCCCTTCAAGTTTGTCTAAAAACCGTTCTTCTGCATTTACACGAATTACTTTTATGCCCATGTTTTTATCAAATGTAGCCATGACCTGTGCGCCTTCTTCCAGACGCAGCAATCCATTGTCGACGAAAACACAGACCAGTTGATCACCGATGGCTTGGTGCAACAGTGCGGCGACTACAGAAGAATCCACACCGCCAGACAACCCTAATAACACCGGATCATTTCCGACGGTGGAACGGATTCTATCTATCGCGTCCTGAATAATGCTGGCGGAGGTCCATAGCCCATCACAATTGCAAATAATTTTAACAAATCGTTCCAGTATGCGTTGTCCCTGCAGCGTATGGGTCACCTCGGGATGAAACTGAATTCCATAAAGGTTTCTGCTTTCATCCGCCATAGCAGCGATTGGAGCACTTTCGGTAACTGCAATAATTTCAAAGCCGGCAGGCGGTTCGACAACCTTGTCACCATGGCTCATCCACACATCCAACTGAGCTTTGCCATTGTCAGCAAATCGGTCTTCGATACCATCAAGTAACTTGTTAGGGGTGGTTACCTCCACCTCGGCATATCCGAATTCAGATTTTTCCGCTGACTGGACCTTGCCTCCGAGTTGCTCTGCCATGGTTTGCAAACCATAGCAGATACCCAGAACTGGAATCCCGCCGGTTAACAGGAATTCGGGTACCCTCGGCGAGTCCTGCTGAGTAGCAGTTTCCGGGCCTCCTGAAAATATCATCCCCTGGGGGTCAAATTCCTCTACCCTTTGCTGCTCACAGTTATAATCCCAAATCTCGCAATACACCCCCAATTCCCGGACCCGCCGGGCAATCAGTTGAGTGTATTGGGAACCAAAATCCAGAATAAGAATCTTCTGGCTGTGAATATTTTCTGCTGTCATTTAGTCTCTTGAACAATACCTAAAAATTACCGGCCTTAAATCGGCTTGTAGCTTATCTCAAGGGTTGCTTCTCATTGCCTACCGGGATTCAAGTCCACAAAATGCACATTGCTAGCTCTTGAAGCTCGTATTTAATGGTGAAAGTGTTTAGGCGGCTTATCGCTCATCCTGGCTAACTTACTCGATAGTTTGGTGCTTCCTTGGTAATCGACACATCATGAACATGACTCTCATTTATTCCCGACGCCGTTATCTTCACAAATTGTGTGTTGGTACGCATTTCTGTAATGGTATCGCAGCCGGTATATCCCATACTGGAACGTAGCCCGCCCATTAGTTGATGTACTATTGCTGACATCGGCCCTTTATAAGGAACGCGCCCTTCTATTCCTTCAGGTACTAGTTTTTCTGTTCCAGACTCGATATTCTGAAAATACCTGTCACTTGATCCTTGTGAGTGAGACATGGCCCCTAAAGAACCCATTCCACGATACGCTTTGTAACTACGACCCTGATAAAGTTCAACTTCTCCTGGCGCTTCCTCGGAACCGGCAAGCAGGCTGCCAATCATAACCACATGGGCACCAGCCGCTACGACCTTGGCAATATCACCGGAATACCTAATGCCACCATCGGAAATCACACAGACATCAGTTTCCTTCAGGGCAGTGACGACATTAGCAACCGCCGTAATTTGTGGAACACCGACCCCAGTAACTATTCTGGTGGTACAAATTGACCCTGGACCAATACCTACCTTAACCGCATCTGCTCCGGCCTTAGCAAGATCCATGGCGGCGGACGCGGTTGCAATATTTCCCCCTATAATCGCAATTTCAGGATTAGCCGTCTTGATCCGTTTTACCTGGTCTAGAACTCCCTGGGAATGACCGTGGGCCGTATCTACTACGATGACATCGACACCCGCTTCAATAATCGCGTCTACCCGATCATTACTGTCAGCTCCGACACCTACCGCGGCTGCAACCCGCAGTCTTCCTAACTCATCTTTACAAGCATTCGGAAAGTCTTCTGACTTGCGTATGTCTTTGAGTGTAATCAATCCTTTCAATTGGAAGTCGTTGTTGATGACCAATATTTTTTCTATTCGGTGACGATGCAAGAGGGTTTTCACCTCCTCAATGTCAGCATCTTCCTTAACTGTGACCAGTCTGTCCTTGGGTGTCATTATGGACTCGACCGGCGCATCAAGATTAGTCTCAAATCGGACGTCACGGCTGGTGACAATACCAACCAGGTCCACGCCTTCAACCACTGGCATTCCCGAGATATCGTTTATCTTCATTAAGTCGATAAGCTCGCGAATGTTTGCCAACGGGCGAATGATGATCGGGTCTTTAACTACACCGCTTTCATATTTTTTAACGATGCGAACTTCCCGTGCCTGGTTTTCTACCGTCATACTTTTATGAATAACACCTAATCCTCCTTCCTGTGCCATGGCAATAGCCAGACGCGAATCTGTAACCGTATCCATAGCGGCAGAAATTAATGGAATATTCAGAGGTATTGTATTAGTCAGGAGGGTATTCAGCTTGACGCTTTTGGGCAGAACAACTGAGTGTGCAGGCAAGAGTAGAACGTCATCGAATGTTAGGGCTTCCTCAGCAATACGTAACATAAGATTTCACTATCCACAAAAGCGTATTATACAGATAGCCCCCTTTCTTGTACAGATTCCAAGTACAACTTAAAGATACTACTCAGTCAAAATTGATTCGAGCCAAAGCTATGCCGCTTTCCCCTGCAACCGAATACAAAAGATAGACTGATCCGTCCTCTTCATAAATTGCAGGATCTCGCAGCTGATTTGCGGGAATATCGATGTAGCCGCGACGGGATGGTGAAATTTCGAGAGTCGCACCTTCCCATTCGTTTACTGGTCGTAAGATTTCAGTAAATTCAGATTCTGTCCAGTTCATCCAGTCATCGTCCATTTCGATAGTGGACAGTAAGATTCTTTCCGGCGCATGGCCTGCTTGAGTCCAAAAAACATAAAGCGTGTTTCCTCGAATCAATAATGCATTGTGGCGCATATTACGATTGAAAAATTGCGGGCCAGGCGCAAAATTTGTTAGCCCACCTGCGGATCGATACATGTATCCCGGCATAGACAATGCATAATAATCCTTATGCGCTATTACTCGAATATAAGGCCTTCCCAGGACTTCCGGCTTCCCTTCAAAATGGATTCCGTCACTTGATACTGCCAGCCTGGTTGACTGTTGACCGGAATCACGGCCATGGGTATACATGACTATCTGTTGCAGGTCCTCCCGGATATGCACATCCGGTGAAGCTATGTGTGCATACAAGGTTCCACTTGCCCCAGGGGCCCTGAAGTTCCTCCGCATAGGCCATGCGAATATAGGTGCCCCGATGATCAGCAAAATAAAGATAATATTTACCCAGCGGATTCTCTATCCAATCGGGTACTTTAATTAGCGAAGGACCTTGAATATTGCCACCCATCCGATCATCCATCTGTGGCTGGATAATAGGTCCATCGCCAAGTCTGGTGACCTGTATTGCACCGAAATCTGCGGCGTTGCTGACACTTCCGAACACTAGTAACAGTTGGAATAAAACTGGTCTAATGGCTATTGCTATCTTCACTCGCCTTTACCTCTTTGGGATTGTGAGTGGTATTCGACAGTCAATTGAGTGTATTACATACTCTAATCAATGAAAATCTGATTGCCTGGGTTTAAACCTCGACATTACAATGAGGGTTTCGGCAGGATATCATGGCATCATTTTCTGACTAATTTCACGGACAGACATTGTGTACTTGAAGATTTTACGAGAACCTACATTCCATTTTCTGCTACTGGCCGCGGTCATCTCTACTGCCTACTGGTTGATAAATTCCACCGCAGGAAACCAACTGCAAATTGATCAGCAGGAAATAGAAGCAAGAATATTAATAACTGAGTTAACTCAAGGTTATCCTGCCGATGCGGTGCAGCGACAGCAAATTGAACAAAATTTGATAAACGATTATCTATTAGTACTTGAAGCCTACAAACTCGACCTACAAAACGATGCCAGAATCAATGATATCCTGGCACAAAAAATGCGCCACGTGTTAAGCGGCAATGTTATTCAACCCACTAGCGAAGAGCTTGAGGACTTTTACTCAAATAATGTGGAGCGTTATACCTCTGCACCTCGGGTCACTACTGAGGAATTGGTTTTTAACACCCGAGAACCACTTCCAGATGAATTGACGATGCAGTTAGCGCAAGGATCTTCCCCGGAAAATATTCGCAGCGATATAGACCAAACCGCAGGCATTCTGCCACGGGTAACTCAACAGGATTTAAGCAGCATTTTCAGTGAAGAGTTTGCGCTCCAGGTTTTTGCCGCCCAACTCAATGACTGGGTTGGCCCTTTTTTCAGTAACCGTGGCCAACACTGGCTAAGGATTAATGAATTGTTTCCAGCGGCAACAGCTGCCTTAAGCGACATTACCGATCAAGTCAGGCTTGACTGGATATTTGTAGAAGAAGATAGACGCCTTGAGCTAGAGATTGCGAAATTGCGCGACAATTATTCAATCAATATAATCGGGCAGGACTAACTGCAATGTTGGCAGTTAAAAAGTTCATCCTGGCTCTATTCACTTCGGTTATAACAACCAGCGCATTTGCCCATGATATAGATGTCACAGGCATTGCTAGAATTTTCCTTGATGAGGTTGATAACAACGAATACCGTTTATCCATTGTTGACCGACAAGTCCCTCCACTGTTAACTCTGGATGGTGTTATCCCTCACCGCTGTGTCAAATCTGATGATTCGTTCGCCAATTACCGTTTTAGCTGCAACCCCGCGCTCAATCTACAAGACTCAATAAGATTACCCTGGAGTCTCGAAGGTGTGGTTGTTATTGCCAGATGGGGTAACGGTGATAATAGCTCAGCTTTTTTTCGAGGTAACGGTGCATTTATTGAAATTGAACTGGCACAGTTAAAAGCGGGTGCCGGCTCTTTAGGTAGTCTTGCTTTCAGTTATCTCATTTTGGGTGCCGAACACATACTGTTCGGTTTCGACCATTTGTTGTTCGTCTTTGGATTGCTTTTACTGCTGCAGAGTATCTGGCCCCTGGTCAAAACTGTCACTGCATTCACCGTTGCCCATAGCATTTCTCTCGGCTTAGCCGTACTCGGTGTTATTTCTGTTCCTACGGCCCCGGTAGAGATAATCATTGCTTTGTCTATTGTACTTTTGGCACGAGAGATCATCATGGGGCAGCGCGGTCGTCACAGCCTGGTGCACCACAGTCCCTGGCTAATCGCGTTTGTATTTGGTTTGGTTCACGGCCTGGGTTTTGCCGGTGCGCTGGGAGAATTGGGTCTGAGAGAAAGTGATATCCCGTTAGCCCTATTATTTTTCAACCTAGGTGTGGAAGCGGGCCAATTGGGATTTATAGCCATCATTATAATGATTCATGCCAGCCTGAATCAGCGGCTGGACAAATGGATGCCTAAGGTACAAACAACCCTGGCTTATGGGCTCGGTGGTATTGCTACTTACTGGTTTATTGACCGATTGCCAAGCTTGTTACCGGTGTAAGTTAGCAGTGTATCTTACCGGTGTATCGCAATATTATTGCGCCATGTATTTTTGATGGCAACTCTCACAGGGTGGATAAAGCTGGTCATTTCCGGCATTGAATAAGGCTTCTTCATCTTGGCTGCTTATGGCTGTGAGCGCCGCTCGTGCCGCGGTAATCATTTGGTCATTAAATTGTTGCCAGTCATCATTGCTGGCATCAACTCCTGCGGTTTTGAGCAGATTTCCTGCGGCTATGACAGTGTAGGCTGCATTTTCCAATTCCAGCCATTGTGCGTCTGTTTGAACTTCATAAGCACCCCAAATAGTGCTGGTCATTGGCGTAATGATCGCTTTCATTATCTGCTCCACAGTTAACAGATCGTCTTCCTGCGAATAAGAAGGCAAAACCATCAACGTGGTTACTATCAGAGCAAAGCTTGATAAGCAGCTAATTTTAAATACCGCCAGCTTGTGAAATTTTCGCATCATAGCAAAACCGTCCTTTAACTATTTCGTCAACATTCTACCCCAGGGCAGATGCTGGTTGTTTGGGATATGTCAATATTAACTGTCTAAGGAATCTCTGATTAGTGCTATGACGACCATCGACCTAATCAGAGGTTCCTTATTATTAAAATACCTGCCGGAAAATTGAATTTCGTTGAAATCGTTCATCTTAGTCTGCTTTAATCTGAACCGTTTAATATCCAATTTATCAGGGGGACTCAATGCTACTCAAAAAGCTTTACCTAACTATTATAGCAACCGGATTATGCCTATCAACTACACTGGCTCAGGCCGAAATTTGGGAAGATGTCGAAAGGGGCTATGCCCGCAACGGCGAGGTAAAGATTCATTACGCTACTATAGGTGAAGGTCCGTTGGTCGTGATGATCCATGGCTTCCCCGACTTCTGGTATAGCTGGCGTCACCAGATGGAAGGGCTTAAGGACAATTACAAGGTCGTTGCCATAGATCAGCGTGGTTATAACCGTAGCGACCAGCCCGAAGGAGAAGAAAATTACAATATGCAGCACCTGACTGCTGATGTTGCTGCTGTCATTCGACATTTTGGTGAGGATAGCGCAACAATCGTAGGGCATGACTGGGGAGGCATAGTTGCCTGGCAATTCGCTTTTTCCAGGCCAGAAATGGTAGACAAACTGATAATTCTCAACCTGCCCCATCCAAACGGTATGGCCCGTGAGCTTGCATCAAATGCAGAGCAACAAGCCAACAGCGGTTATGCCAGAACCTTTATAGCCGGTTCAGCCACTGACCCTGATATCTTTTTCGGCGGACCTATGAATGCACAATCCTTATCCGGATGGGTAAGTGACCCGGCAGCAAGGCAACACTATATAAACGCCTTCGAACGCTCTAGCTTCGACGCCATGCTGGCCTATTACAAACAAAATTATCCACGACCGGACTCAAACACGACTCCACCGCCAGTGCCTCAGTTAAATATGCCAGTGTTGGTGTTTCACGGTCTCAGGGACACAGCCTTACATTCCGATGGCCTGAATAATACCTGGGACTGGATTGATGCAGATACCACGATAGTTACTGCACCGAATGCGAACCACTTTGTACAGCAAGATGCGGCAGAGCTGGTGACCAGCACAATGAAATGGTGGCTAATGGCGCGGCCGTAAACCAGGTAGAGCTCTGCCAAAAGGAAGGATTCCTACCCTGCAATCTAGGATTGATTTTTACTGATAAAGAGGCAGGCTGCCGATTTAAATGCAGTTTACCGGTTTAGGTACAGATTGCTGAGTATCTATCGTGAATAGTCAGCCAAGGTAACCGTGCTGGGCCAATTGTATTCGTATGCCGTCAGGGTCGGTAAAATACAGCTGGTCACCACCACTGGTTCGATTGGCAGCGTCCCGGTTGACACTTGCTTCTATGTCATGATCCAACAATCGTTCTGCCAGGGCATCTGCATTGTAATTTTCAACTCCAATACAAAGGTGATGCATACCCCCTGGATCAGGCAGATTATACAAGCCTAGAAAGCTTTCATTTCCCAATCCCATGTTTAGCCCGCCATTGGCAGGGCGACTGATTATATTCATCCCTAAAACGCGGTTATAAAAGTCCGCCGATCGATTCACATCAGTAACTGATAACGAGACATGATTCATCGATCGTCCAATGGCCACTGGCTCTACCGATTGAGCGGTTGTGTTAGTCGAAGTCGTTATAGCGGCCGTGGTTACCAGCAATGAAGCGACCAATTCCCGACGCGTTAACTTTTTCTGTTCGAATTTAGTCACCAGGTTTTCTATTGTTTCAAGCTCATCTTGCATAACGGAAATTCTCTTAATTAGTTTAAATGGTTAATACGCCCAGCCGCGTTTAGTCATCTGGAAGTGCAAAAACCCAAAGAACCCCTCCCTGGGGAACATAGATTTGTTTTTCCCTCACCTGGTTAAGCAGGTTTTGTTCCCGTTCCGCATCCACACCCCAGCCCGATAAGACAGCGACAAATTGTTTTCCATCGACGGTGTAGGTTACAGGCACACCTGTAATCCCAGAGTTGGTTCGTTGTTGCCAAAGAATTTCTCCGGTATTGGCATTAAAAGCACGAAAATAGCGATCATTCGTACCCCCCATAAAAACAAGGTCGCCCGCCGTTGCAAGTACAGGACCCCAGTTTTGACTTTCGAAAGTACTGGTCCAGACGCGCTCTCCAGTATCTACATTCCAGGCTTGCAGCTCACCAATATGGTTGGTGCCAGGCCTAATAAAAAACCCACCATTTTCCGATTGTCCACGCCCCATGTAGGCACGACCGGGGCTGTATTGCACTTCTTCACCTACCATAGTTGAACAAACATTGTCGTTGGCAGGTATAAACAGTAATCGACTCTTGGGACTATAAGCCGCTGGCGGCCAGTCCTTTCCACCCCATAAAGAAGGGCAGAAATCCGCTTCTTTTCCTATTCCTGGTTTTTTTGACAAGTCATATTCTGGTCTGCCAGTGACCGGGTCAATACTGGTAAAAACATCCTGGTAAACATAGGCATTGGCATCGACAAAGCTAATCTCATTAGCGCCTCGTTCGAGAAACCACAGATAACCGTTACGACCTGGGTGAATCATTCCCTTCACCATTCGGCCTTCTCTTTCAAAGTCGATTAAAAGAGGTGCTGAAACTTCATCCCAATCCCAGGAATCATTCCAGTGATATTGATGGTGTGCGCGTAATTCTCCAGTACTGGCATCAAGGGCAATTACTGATGAAGCATAGAGATTATCCCCTGGACGGGCATCTCCCATCCAGGGCCCGCCGTTTCCGGTACCCCAATAAGTGAGATTAAATTCGGGATCATAGGAACCTGTCACCCAGACTGGTACACCACCGGTTTGCCAGCTATCTCCAGGCCAGGATTCAGAACCCGGTTCACCTGGTGCAGGAATAGTAAAAGTCTTCCATAACTGTTCTCCAGTCAAGGCATCAAAGGCCGCTACAAAACCTCTTATCCCCAATTCACCGCCTGACACTCCCACCATTATCTTGCCATCAGCAACAAGCGGCGCTAGCGTCATATAGTAACCGTTATAATAATCTTCAACCGCCACCTCCCACACAACCGCTCCGGTTACAGCATCCAAAGCCACTAAATAAGCGTCGAGGGTGGCAACAAAAACCAGGTTGCCATATAAAGCCACACCGCGATTAGTGGGGTGAAACTGAAACAGATCGTCAGGTAAGAAGCGCTGGTAACGCCAGATCAAATCACCGGTTCTGGCATTCAATGCAAGTACGTGGTTTTGCGGCGTACTGACATACATGTAGCTGCCGTTGACAATCGGTGGGGCCTGATGCCCCTCTCTCAAGCCGGTGGAAAAACTCCAAACCGGTCGCAGATCTCCCACATTTTCAATAGTAATCTGGTCTAAAGTACTGTATCCGTGGGAGTTGTAGGTTCCCCTGTACATTAGCCAATTGTCAGCCTCCGGTTGCAACAGACGGTCTGTTGTCACCGGGTCATAAGGGGGCAGCGATTGAGCGGCCACGATCCCGTGCGCGAGAAACGTGGCGTAAGCCAGAATAAACGACACTTTCATCACCGTGGTTTTTCGCGACATGGTATTACCTCTTAAATTGTGGCTAAAACTGTTGCTGAAATCCTACTCGGCCGACAAATGCACCAGCCACTGTGACGATTCCGTCGTTGAGAGCCAAAGGCAACATCGCTAGTGGTCTTGGAGCAGGGCCACCTACCACAGTTCCGTTATTGAAAACATCAAATTGGGATTCGTGACAAGGACAGGCCATATTCAAATCTTCTGCATTCCAATTTGTAACATCGCATCCTGTGTGGGTGCAGATGGCAGAATAAGCAATAATACCCTGGACTGCATTGGCTAATGTACGCTCATTCATTTGGGAGGCGTCCATTTTCATTACCATTACTCGATTTAGTCTTGAACGGCCCCTGATCACACCGGAATCAGAATCCTTAGGCAAAGCGGCTACTGGCTGCGCATTCGTTTCCAGGATTTCAGCAATGATGAGCCGACCATCTGTTTCCCCACCGTCATAAACCAGCTGGTCTCCTACCTGGGGACGCATGCGATCGGCAGGTTGACCCAACGCTGAAACAGGCATGGCAAGCCCAGATACTATGCCTGCCTTACATACGGCGCGACGGGACAAAGTAGTCTTTTTCATCAAGCAAATCCTTATACAAATTGATATGACCGCGATATTACCACCAAGGCGAAACCTGATGCCAAGCGATGAAAAAATTCTCTAGCGGTAAA
>SMVA01019845.1_pt1 | contig 16129 bp, 10 predicted proteins | sample 2456451 | NCBI WGS metagenome assembly SMVA01 (sample SAMN11095933, study PRJNA526329) | marine sediment metagenome | biome: Marine sediment; feature: Surficial sediment; material: Deep marine sediment; isolation source: Hadal surficial sediment | place: Pacific Ocean | collected 2014-05 | depth...
CAATATTACAACCGGCGATGAAATAATAATCATCGTCAATGCTCGCCAATTTCTCAGCTAATCCAGCATTTAGAACTTGCGCATTACCACCTGCAATAATTCTTTTCTGGCACTCTATGACAGCCTCCCTTTTGACGATTTCAAAACGGTTGCGGATTTCGTGTAGTCGGTCACTGATGGTCTCCAGCTTCGTAGCCTTGTCCACGACATATTCTGGTGTCGTCATCTTTCCACAGTCGTGCAACCATGCACCGATATGCAATTCATACCATTCATCCTCATTGAGATCGAACCCGGCATAGGTTCCCTCTGATGAATCGCAAGCTGCGCGAGTCAACATTTCTGTTAGGACTGGTACACGCTGGCAATGGCCACCGGTATAGGGGGATTTGGCATCAACTGCACTTGCCATCAGTTCAATGACCGAGTCAAGAAGGGCTTTCTGCGCTTCGATCAGCATTGCATTGTCCAGTGCCACGGCAGCCTGGGAAGCGAGTGCTTCGATTAACGGCTGAACTTCCTTGGCAAAGGGGACTATTTCCCCTGTCAGGTCGTCTATCGAATTTAGAAGTTGCAGCACGCCAATAACAGTATCGGCACTATTCTTGAGCGGCACAGTGAGAAGTGACCTGGAAAAGTAACCCGTGCCCTCGTCAAATTTTATAGTCCCGGAAAAGTCAAACTTGTCCGAATCGTAGGCATCTTCAATGTTGATGGTTTCGCCGGTAAATGCGGCGTAGCTGACGATGTTCTTGTGATTAGGTTGATGATCTGAGTCATACATCAAAACAGGTCCCAGCGTTACATCAACCCCTGTTGTACCGCCCTGGGCAATGCCCAGCGAATCGGTTCGAACAATCTCGAATTGCAAAACGTCGTCTTTAGTCCGGATGTACAAGGTTCCGCCATCGGCATTTCCCATATCCTTGGCCTCAAGGAGAATCCTCTCCATTAGGCGGTTGGTATCTTTTTCAGCCGAAAGCGCGAGTCCAATCGCTATTAGTCGTTCAAATGATGCTTGATTAGAAGACATATCGACCTCCGCTCGCTTCTTGTTCCAGATCCTTATAAGGTTTTTCCATTGGCGCAGGTTAAGAATTCTAGCATATCCACAATTCCTTCAGTTTTCCGATTCTGACCAAAGGTGATAGTTCTGATAAGCTCGCTTTTCCTATCGCCGCAAGGACAATCCGCCAGGACAACTCGGCTGGAAAACTCTTCAGGAAAACTCTTCAGGAAAAGAAATGACAACCAAAATACCTTTTACCTTCAAATACGACTTTGAATATAACAAGCTGGAGCAGCTTACACCGTTGATTCGCCGGGTTACCGCCAGGAACCCGAGCGGATTTACTTTCCAGGGAACAGGTACTTATGTCATTGGTCATGGTGATGTCGCGGTCATCGACCCAGGGCCCATGATTGATGAGCATATTGAAGCCCTCAAGGAATCACTGAAAGGCGAGAAAATCACCCATATTCTTATTACGCACACTCACATGGATCACTCCCCAGCGGCAGAACCACTCAAAGCATATTGGGCTGCGCCCACCTATGCTTACGGTCCCCACGGTGCGGGCAGAATTGAGCAGGGAGTGCCGGTGGAGGAAGGCGGCGATATGGATTTTAAGCCAGATGTGCGCATAAAAAATGGGGATATTATTCAGGGTAAAAACTGGACAATCGAGTGTGTCTACACCCCGGGTCATACTTCCAACCACATGTGCTTCGCCCTGAAAGAAGAAAACGCATTGTTTACCGGCGATCACGTAATGGGCTGGTCCACCAGCGTTATCGGTCCGCCTGACGGCAACATGACCGAATACATGGAAAGCCTCCAGGTATTGCTCGATCGAGATGAGGATATTTACTGGCCGACCCACGGTACCTGCATCAAGGACGTGAAGAACTATATTCAATCGTTCATCAATCACCGCCTGGAGCGTGAACAGCAAATTCTGGATTGCCTGGATGAAGGTTATTCAATGATTAAAGACATGGTGCCCGTGATGTACACCGAAACTGACCCGGCCATGTATGGGGCTGCCGCGAGATCGGTATTTGCAGCGATGCTCAGGATGCTTGATACCGGTAAGATAAGCTGCGACGGAACTCCATCCCTGGCCGGCGAGTATCGGCTAGTCCTCTGATGCCGATATTTGTTGAATGGCTGGATTACTGACATATTCTATTAACGGGTGACCCTTGTACTTTACTGCACCATGCTCTTCAACATCGAGGCTGAGCGTCGATGTGACCCATACTCGCGCCGTGCCGTGCCCGACGATACGTAACCTCGCTATCTCACTGGAAAGACCATGAGCAGACAATTGACCATGGCCTTCAATTGATACCTTCTGTGTTTCTGTTTTTCCTTTCAGGTCAACCGCGCCATGACCCGCGATGCGCAGATCTAGATTGTCAGAATCAAGAAAATCAACTTCGATGCTGCCATGCCCGTTCAGCTCAGCAGTAAGATCGGTGACGAGTAGCTCTTCAATTCTCACGCTTCCATGGCCGTCAATAATTATTCTTACATTTTCGGCGACCAGGTTTCCAACTTCCAGCTGGCCACCGTCGATTTCAATATCGAGATCACCGGTCTGCAAGGTCTCTATCTTGACAAGGCCACGGCCATGTCCTTCCAGCCGATCCAATTTTGCAACAGTGACGTAAACATCAAGTTTTTCAGGGTATTGGTATCCCCAACCGGCAAAATCAAGACTGATATCAACCCTGGTATCGAGAATCAGCGTATTGCCTTTTCGCTCAATGCTCACTTTATCTAACAATTTACTCTTACCGCGCAACCGAACACCGTCATCTTTGTCGATCACCAGCACACATCCAGGCAAAATCAAGGCAAACGTCGTTAAGGTAATCATTTTCATCATGTGAACTTTCCGGTTTTTGTTATTGCGCTACTTACGAAAGGCACAGATCATGCCAGTTATTAACTTATTGTTTTAAAAGGATAATATCTGTAGGGGCCGCGGGACCAAGGTGAATATCACCGATGATTGGTGAGATATACCAGCGAGTGAATCAACCACTGGCCACGATCATGGGCCAGAGTTCATCTGCGCTCACAGCCGTGATTTGTTTTCCCAGCACTTGTTGCCAGTAGCGTTCATTTCCGTACTCATCCCGCCAGCACCATAACCGGCGAGTACGGTGATTCAGGGTGTGCTCTATTGTGTATCCCATTGCGCCATGGACCTGGTGCGCGATATCGGTGCTTATCCCAACGGCATCCCCAATGCGGGACTTCGCCACGGCGACTTCCATTTCGTCCAGCCTACCTGCCGATTCAACAAGCGCGTCAGCGGCTCGAATGCTTGCAGCCACCTCCCCTGCAAAGATTGCCAACTGTTGCTGCACAGCCTGGAACCTCGCAATTGGGCGGCCAAATTGATTGCGCTGCAAAGCATACTCTACAGATAGTTCAAGGGCTGATTCCAGTGCCCCTGCCATCATCACTGAACGAGTCATGGCGCCAAGCAATTGAAGCTCACTTGAAAGATCAGTACTCATTTCAAAAATCTGCTGTTCCATAATCGTGAAATTTGCACTGATACCATCCCTGGGCTCTCCCGCCATATTGCTGGCCTGACTTACTTCAAATTGGTCTGTCGGCACCCTGCACAGCACAGGTCTTGAGTTTTTACTGGCGGTAAAAACCACATCCTTACACCAACGGGCAAAGGCAACATTATCCGCCCGACCCGTTAGCAGCGACTGGCTATCAATTTGAAAATCACCAACGGCAATCGTGAGTGGAGCATCACCTGCCGGTTCACCAACGGATTGCAACAGGTGCGCCGCAATAAATGTTTCTGCCAGCGGTAATGGTGCCCCATACTTTGCGGCTTCCCGTATGACCATCAGCGAATCTTGTATCTTGCCGCCAGAACCCCCAGATGATTCTGGAAAACCCGCTAAGGTTAGCCCTGTTTCACTCAAGGTCCGCCACAACTCCCGGGCAAACGAACCCGCTTCCGAATTGTTGATGACCTCGGCAGTACACAAATCGATGAGAATTCGGTTAGTCGTTTCCAGGATCAGTCGTTGTTCTTCGTTCACACTAGTTGTTCCATCTTCACCTGTTAACGCAGCCCCAGGCCACGAGCGATTACTCCTCTTAATATCTCGCGTGTGCCGCCGCGTAATGTAAAGGAAGGAGCGTGTAATACACACTGATTTAAAGTCTCAAAGAACCGGGCGCTCATGTTACTTTCCGCCTGCAGGCGAATTAACTCTGGCACTAACCGCTCAAAGGTATTACCGAGATCCTTTACCAGCGCAGCCTCGGTGGCAGGCAACTTACCGGCTTCCAACATACCCGCCACCGAAATGGACATTCTCCGCAGGGTGATGAGATGTGCGCTAAGCTTTCCAGCGAGAGCTATCTGATCTGAATTTCCGGCACCATCGAGTTCACGAATAAATTCCACCAGAACCCTGAAAGCGCTCAGGAATCTTTCCGGGCCACTTCGCTCGTATCCCAATTCACTCATCACCTGCTCCCAGCCGTTTCCCGGTTCGCCAACAACCATGTCATCAGGAACAATCACATCATCAAAGAAGACCTGGTTAAAATCCTTGTCACCGGAGAGATTTGCAATACCCCTCACGGTTACCTTAGGATCACCAAGATCAACAATGAACTGACTCAAACCCGCGTGCCTGTTTTCGCTGGCGGGCTCCGTGCGCACCAGGGTCACCATGTAGTGATTCATGTGCGCACCGCTAGTCCATATCTTGCTTCCATTTAATAACCAGCCACCGTCAATTTTTTCAGCATGGGTTCTTATTGAGGCCAGGTCAGAGCCGGTGTCCGGCTCGCTCATGCCGATGGAAAAAAAACTCATCCCACGAGTGATCGGAGGAAGAAATCGCTGCTTCTGTTGCTCGGTACCAAATTTGAGTAATAAAGGCCCGCTTTGTCTATCGGCTATCCAGTGAGCACCGACGGGTACTCCGGCTGCCAGTAATTCTTCTGTGACCACATAACGTTCGAGAAATGATCGTTCACCCCCACCGTATGCTTTTGGCCAGGTCATGCCAATCCAGCCATGGGCAGCCAGGCTGGCACTAAACTCAGCAGAGCAGCCGGAGTTAAAATCAGAATCCGGTAGCTGCTGTGGGTCTGTCTCAGAGGCCAGGAAGTTTCGTACTTCCTCTCTAAGGCGCGCTGCTGTATCCGGTAGCTGGATAGATTCAAATTTAAGCCCTTGAAACATCTTGATCCTGTTCCTTTTAACGATGACTGTGCATGTTAGAGCGGCCTACCGTAATCGTTTCGGCTTCATGGTGCAATACGCTTTAAAAGTATCTATTCGCTTTGCTATGCTGAGGATTACCTTCAATATGTGAAATCTATGCGCATTATCAAGCTCAGTGAAGTTCGCAGCGAAGATCACGACATCGCGGGCGGGAAAGGGGCAAATCTCGGGGAACTGATACACCAGGGCTTTCCCGTGCCACCGGGTTTTGTAGTCCCCACGGATATCTACGCAGAATTTATTGGCAATTTCGATCCGCCGGGCGAGACTAACCCGGAAAATGCGATTTCACTCTGTGAGGTTATTCGACACAAGATAGTCTCGACTGCCCTTCCCGCTGAACTGGAAGCGCAGATTCGTCACCACCATGAGCTGGTGCAGCAGAAATACAAAAATGAAATTGTATACGCAGTACGATCTTCAGCCACTGCCGAAGACCTTGGAGACGCGAGTTTCGCTGGTCAGCATGACACCTACTACTATGTCAACATCACGAATCTGCCGATGATGGTGAGAAAATGTTGGGCATCACTCTGGTCGGATGCAGCATTTTCATATCGTCAAAGCCACGGAATTGAACACAGTGAAGTGAAAATGGCGGTTATCATTCAGGTGATGATTCTGTCCGATGTATCCGGCGTTACCTTCACCGCTGACCCGGTGAGTGGCGCAGAAAACGTTATCATTACTGAAGCAAGCTTTGGAATGGGCGCTGCAATTGTTGATGGCCGCGTTTCGCCAGATCAATTCATCGTCAACAAGGCCACGGGAAAGCTGACATCTAAAAAAATCGCCGACAAAAAGTTCATGGTCCCCGCTTTCCTGGATCAGGATGAGGAGTCCAGGTTGCGGGAGGTTCCTGCTCATCTGCGCAGAACACAATCCCTGACGGCGAAACAGATTGATACCGTCACTTCATGGGCGAAGCGATCGGAAGAATATTTTGGATCACAACAGGATATTGAATGGTCCTTTGAGGGTGATGAATTCTTCATATTGCAATCACGGCCTATTACTGTCATGGGGGAAATTGAGGAGGTAGTACCGGAAGGCAAGTATGTTCTCTTCAAGCCCATGGCAGAAAATTTTACTGACCCTCTGCTGCCGCTTTCCCAGGACCTGTTAATCAGTATTTTCCCCATGATGAAGATCATCTATGGTCGTGCTTACATGAATCTCTCCCATGCGCGGGCAATCGTGCCGCTAAAAATAACAGACGAAGACCTGGCAACCATTGCCTACCTGGGTGATATTCAAGACTTCAAACCAAGGCTGTCGATCCCCCGGTTGTTGGGGTTGTCCTTCATCGGGTTTTGTTTCTACCTCATCTTCGGCGTTCTCTTCCAGAGAACTGACAATATGCCTGATGGCTTTATGGACAATTTTCGTCGCTACTTTCGAGACGTCGTAGACGATCCCAACATCTCCGCTCCTGAGGCGCTGACAAAATTATTCTTCAAGACAGGGTTCTTTGAACCTGTGGGCAATATGGTGTTACTGGTGAACCTTGCCTCACCGAGATATATATTCTTAACGATACTGCTCAACAAATTACTCAAACGCTGGATACCCGACCTGCAGGAAGACGCGGCTTCACTACTCACTTCCGGTAATGAAGGAATATTGTCAACTGAAATGGGAAGAGAGATCTGGCAACTTGCCAGAACGGTCAGGTTAGATCCCGGCCTGACCAACACCATTCTCGAAACGGCCCCGGACAAAGCGCTTGCCTTGCTTCAAGATCAGCCTGAAGCAGAGGCATTTGTTGATCAATTAGAATCCTTCCTTGAAAAGCACGGCCACCGTACTCTGAAAGAATTCGAACTGAATTCCGTTCGTTGGGAAGAAGACCCCTCTCCCGTCATCGCCATGATCAGGAACTACCTGCTTGCGGATTCAGACCCCGGGGCATCCGAGGCCCGCATAGAATTAAAGAGACAGGTCCTCGAAGATGGGGTAAGCAAAGGGCTCGCCGGCCTGCCGCTGGAGAAGCTACTGGGGTGGCGAGCCAAAATAATTAACGGTATCCGGGTGAAGACCAAGTACTTCGTCAAACTTCGCGAGAACTCTCGTTTTTTCCATATCATGGGTTTTTACGCGGTAAGATTGAAAGTGCTTGAGGCAGAAACCGAACTGATGGATTCCGGCGTGCTGAAGTGCAAAGACGATATTTTTTACCTGAGCTGGCCGCAGGTGGAAGATTTGCAGTCCGGCATTGTTAAATGGGTGGATGTTGAAGGCCTCATCCGGTCGCGAAGGATCAACCATATTCGGCTAAGCAAATTACGCGCCCCCAAAACTATTGGCGTAGAGATCAAAGCCAAACCAGAAGCGACAAGTTCTGACCATGAACTGAGGGGCCAGGCTGCTTCACCCGGGTTGTATAGAGGAATCGCGAGAGTCATCATGGATCCTGCTACCGATGCAGAAATCAAACCCGGTGAAATTCTGATTGCCCCTTACACTGACCCGGCCTGGACCCCCCTCTTTCTCATTGCAAACGCCGCGGTGATTGAAGTGGGCAGTTACCTGTCCCACGCAGGCACTATCGCCCGCGAATATGGGATGCCATGCGTTGTGGATGTAGCAGATTGCACCAACCATATCGCCAGTGGTGATCTCATCGAAGTCGACGGGAGCAGCGGAACCGTGCGCCTTATCGATAAACAATCAGCCCTTAACCCGGAAGGAGGGAGCACATGATCCTGGATATTTTGAGCTTCCTCCTCGGGATACACCTGTCCATGACCCTGATCGCTTCCTGCTACCGTATTATCGACTTATGGTATCGCATCAGTGATTTTGTCAATCAGATATTGATTCGCATAACGCTGGTCGCTGCCCTTAATATTTTTTTTATTCTGTGGCTTGAGGATTCAAGGCAGGTCGCATTTATTTATGGTCAATTATTCTTCATGGTATTTCACATTGCTATCTATTGGGTTGGCAGAATCATGGTGTATTTTCTAACGAGGAACTAGTCACTTCACTCAAACCCCGGCACTGGGTCGCTCTTTCACCCGGTCATACCACGCCATTATATTCTTGTTATCATTATTCAACGCCTGGCCCACCTGCGTCCCAAACTCAAGAAAGACAAACAATGCAATATCTGCCAGTGAGAACCGGTCGCCACAAATGTACTGCTTGTCTCCCATCAAACCATCCAGCCAGGTGATCTTTTCCTGGGCCAGCGTTTTAAGGTCATCCGCTGCCTGGGGCATCAGCCGCATTCGGTCCTTGAAGAGCGCTGCTCCTTCTGCATAACGAAACCCATTAGCCAGGTTTTCCATGATGCCGAGGTCAATTCTCCTGAGCCACATTCGGGTTTCAGCTCTCTCTTCCGCGTTCATTCCTATGAGGCTCGAGACCCCTTCCTTCTCTTCAAGGTACTCACAGATGACCGTAATCTCGGCAATGATATTGCCGTTTTCCAGCTCAAGAGCGGGCAACTGACCGGAAGGATTAAGTTTAACGTAGTCTGCCTTACGGTTTTCCCCGCCCATCAGGTCAACTTCTTCGAGGTCCATTTCAATCCCTCGTTCAGCCATAAACATACGTACAACTTTCGGGTTCGGTCCGACAGAATTGTATAATTTCATTTGTGATCCTATTTTGTTGAATGTGTTTATTGATATTGCGAGTAGGTTTATACCGAATATCACGATTGATCGCCACTCCCATGTAATCTCACAAGCCCTGCAAACTCACAAACCCTGCAAACTCACAAGCCTTGCAAAACTCACAAACCTTGCAAACTCACGAGCTACTTGTCTTTTTTTAAAAAATGTTTACCATGTGTCCCGTTGATTGATATTCCCTGTCAACTTTTCGGAGCAAACGCTATGCACTCAAATTATTTTCCCTACACAGCAAAATGCTGGGCGAGTGACTTGCAGATTTAGATCCCACGATCCAGGATCTATTTTTAAACCTTCCACCGCTCAGTCCAATTCCATCAGGAGCAGGACAGCTACTACAGAGCGGAAATTCCCAGACTATTTACTGACACCATTAGCAGACAAGAACAGAAGAGATTCATGTCTGCCTCCTGGTACCAATCAAGTTGTTTCACCCGCTCTGGAATTGCAATCTCAAGTGATGATTGATTGCACTGAACACTTAATAGTTATGTAAAAAGGCAGCATAGTGAACGACCGTAGCAAAGTACAAATATTATGGAAATTAACCGAGGATTATCGGCTGACCTTCGTGCTTGCTATTGGCTCAATGGCCGTTGGTTATGTTTTCATGTTCGGAGTACCGCTGGTGGCCAAATTCTCCATCGATGCCATTTTGGCACCAGAGGTGAATGCGCCACCGTGGCTATTTGCCATGGCCAGTTGGATCAGTTTTGAAGAAAAACCAGGCATGCTCGCCTATTTAGTGCTTGCGGCAATTGCCACGGTTGTGCTCACTGCCATTGCAGGCGGATTTCTCTACGTCAGGGGTCGATGTGCTTCCCTCGCGGCAGAGGGAATTATTCGGCGCCTTCGTGACCGGGTATTCAATCATCTCGAACACCTACCCAGCAGCTTTCATGACAAGGCAGACACCGGTGACCTGGTACAGCGTTGCACTTCAGATATGGAAACAATCCGGGTGTTCTTATCCGGACAGGTGATAGAAATCAGCCGCACCATCCTGATGCTTATCGTTGTCACGCCAATACTTTTTTCCATGGACGTGAGGATGGCGATTTTATCCCTGGTGATCATGCCTTTCCTGTTTATCGCTGCACTGTTTTTTTTCCAGCGGGTGAAGGCCCTGTTCACCATCGTTGATGAAGCCGAAGCGGAACTGACAACTGTTCTGCAGGAAAACCTGACGGGTATTCGAGTGGTACGGGCATTCGCTCGCCAGGAATTTGAAATCGAGAAATTTGCCGAGAAAAATGCAGCATTCCGTGATCACAACAAACGTCTTATGGTCCTGCTGGGTGCCTACTACAGCTTCAGCGACCTTTTTTGTCTTGGGCAACTCGGTGTGCTGCTCATCATCGGTGCAAACTGGGTCTTGGAAGGATCACTGACTATCGGAACCCTCTTCGCATTCCTGACTTACGAGGGTATGGTCATCTGGCCCATTCGCCACATGGGTCGCGTGTTAACAGATTCAGGCAAGGCGATCGTATCAATCGGCAGGATATCTGAAATTTTGTCTGAACCGGTCGAGAGTCAAAACGAATACAATCCGGGCAAACGGCTCCAGGGTCGCATCGCCTTCAATGATGTGAGTTTTACCTACAATTCGTCCAGGCCCGTCCTTAATGGCATCACGTTCGAGATAGAGCCAGGCCAGACTCTTGCCCTGCTCGGGCCGCCCGGTTGCGGTAAATCAACCATCGCCCAGCTACTGCTGCGCTTGTATGACTACCAGTTGGCCGATAAATCAGGCGGATCCATCAGGCTTGATGACCTGGAACTGGCAGACCTCAATCGTAAGTTTGTGCGTTCACAAATCAGTATTGTCTTGCAGGAGCCGTTCCTCTATAGCGCGAGTATTGCTGCCAATTTGCAGATTGGCCGTATGGACGCGAGTTTCGAGGAGATACAGCAGGCGGCAAGGGACGCTTGTATCCATGAATCCATTGAAGCCTTTCCACGCGGTTACGACTCCCTGGTTGGCGAGCGCGGCGTCACTTTATCCGGCGGCCAGAGACAGCGACTCGCCCTGGCGCGAGCCCTGCTAAAAAACCCCCCGATACTGATACTGGATGATTCCCTTTCTGCAGTGGATACGGATACAGAGGCGCAGATTTTAAGCGCACTGAAAGAACGGCCTGAACAACAGACGACGATTATCATCGCACACCGCCTGTCATCCGTGATGCACGCGGATAAGATCCTCATGTTGCAACATGGTCGGATCGTGCAAGAGGGGACTCACAGCGATCTGAGCGCTGAAGACGGAATCTATCGGCAACTTTGTGAGATCCAGGGCGCAATTCAACGGCAAATTGAAGAAGACCTGCACACGACACATGCTGACTCTCCTGTTTTTAACGCGAGCACTGAACACGAGCTAGATCATGAGTGACACCTATTTTGACGATGAGAACTACAGCGACGGGTTCAATGAAGATTCATTCGAGCATGGTATTAAACTCGATCTGTGGAGAAGATTATTAGGTTACGCCCTGCACTATCGTTTCGATGTGTCTGTCCTGATCTGCTGTGCCTTTGCAGTGGCGACTGCAGAAGTTGCATTCCCAATGATCACTCGCAGCGTAATTGATGCGGTCGCAAGAGAAGGGCAAGCCATCAATTTTATGTACTACGCCCGTATTTATGCGGCTTTTTGCCTATTGCTATGTGTCGCCGTCGGTGGCTTCTTCTGGTTCGGCGGAAAGATCCGCAATCACGTTAGCCACGACATTCGGCTGGATGGTTTCCGCAACCTGCAAAATCTTTCCTTCTCCTATTTTGATTTCAGGCCAGTGGGCTGGCTAATGGCACGCATGACTTCTGATTGCGAACGACTTTCCAACATCCTGGCCTGGGGTATCCTGGATCTTGTCTGGTCGACAACGATGATGGTAGGCATCGCCGGTGCCATGATATACATGAACTTCACCCTGGCGATGGCGGTACTTTCTGTCCTTCCTGTTCTGGTCTGGATGAGCCGGGTCTTTCAAAAGAGAATCCTGGGTAGTGCGCGGCAGGTTCGAAAAACCAATTCGCGAATAACAGGTTCTTATAACGAGAGCATAATGGGCGTGCAAACCAGCAAGGCATTTGTAAAGGAAGCAGAGAATCTGAACAGCTTTGGTGGTTTGACAGACAAGATGTATGGCGCCTCCTTCCAGAACGCGGTCCAGGCAGCCTTGTATTTGCCCCTGGTGCTAATACTCGGTTCTCTCGCTTCCGGTCTTGCCCTTGTATATGGCGGGCTTGAAGTCATCTGGGGAACGATCACCGCGGGGACACTAGTTGCATTTCTCACCTATAGCCGTCACTTTTTCGAACCAATAGAGCAACTGGCTCACTGGTTTGCTGAATTACAAATGGCGCAGGCATCCGCAGAACGGATTATGAGCCTGGTGCTGGCGGATCCAGATATCAAGGATTCTCACGACGTGATTGCTAGAATGGCGACGAAAAAAAAACCCGGCGAGGCTATCGATGGTTACCCGGATGTCATTAGCCACATAGAATTCCGCAACGTGAGTTTCTCCTACGAAGTCGGCGGCAAGGTGCTCTCCAACATCAATCTTGACATAAAGGCAGGTGAAAATATTGCTATTGTAGGCTCAACTGGCGGTGGTAAAACTTCGTTGGTGAACCTGCTCTGTCGATTTTATGAACCAACAGAAGGGCAAATCCTGCTGGATGGCATAGACTACCGGCAGCGCAGTCTACACTGGTTGCAATCGAGCCTCGGTATCGTATTGCAATCGTCCCACATATTCGCGGGTAGCGTCAGCGATAATATTCGCTACGGAAAATTGGACGCCTCCGCCAACGATATCATCGAAGCTGCGGAGCGTGCCGGTGCCCACCACTTCATCGAGGCGATGGAAAACAAATATGACACCCAGGTAGGTGAAGGAGGCTCCGGTCTGTCCGCCGGACAAAAACAGCTGATATCCTTCGCTCGCGCCATTCTCGCCGATGCGAAAATTCTCGTCATGGATGAAGCAACCTCATCGGTGGACACCATCACGGAACAATATATCCAGCAAGGTCTGGATGAATTATTAAGAGGCCGAATTAGCCTCGTTATTGCTCACCGGTTATCAACGATCCGCAATGCAGACCGCATTCTGGTCATTGAACATGGTGAAATTACGGAGTCAGGTTCCCACGCAGAGTTAATGCTGCTGGAAGGTCGATACTACCAACTTTATACTCAACAGAGCCTGTCTGAATTCTCCTTGCAAAGCGAAACCTGGGAGATGGAATAATTGCACTTAACGTTCATGGGTTGTATCTATAAAGTTGTTTAGATCCATGACACGAAACTGACCATGGCTGCCGCTCTTGTAGTATTCTTGTTGTTCTATTGTTAAAGCAAAGAATCGAGCGTATAGACCATGACCTTGAACTGGGACTGTCCCTACCCGTCCAATCGTTCACCTGTTTTTTCAAGGAATATGGTGGCAACGTCACAACCTCTAGCAGTTCAGGCCGGTATCAATGCAATGAAAGCCGGAGGCAATGCTGTTGACGCTGCTGTCGCAACCGCAATAACCCTGACGGTTGTTGAACCAAACAACAACGGCATCGGCAGTGATGCTTTCGCCATTGTCTGGGACACAAAGAAACTCCATGGTTTAAACGCCTCGGGCCGTTCACCAGCAACACTTGACCCCGCGCAATTTACCGGCCAGCAGCAGATGCCGGTACTGGGCTGGGATGCCGTCACAGTGCCTGGCGCGGTCAGCGCCTGGGTGGAGCTGTCTGCTAAATTTGGCGCCCTTCCCTTCAAACAATTATTCGATGATGCCATTGCCTATGCGACGGATGGATTCCAGGTGGGCCCAAAAACAGGATTCTACTGGCAACTCGCTCAGAAGAGATACAAAGATTACCAGCCATTCATGGATACCTTCATGATAAAAGGCAGGGCACCGCAAATTGGCGAGGCCATGCGGCTGCCCGATCATGCCTCCTCCCTTAAGAAAATCGCTAACAGCAATGGCGATGCCTTCTACCGGGGTGAGCTTGGGCAAGCCATTGCCAGGGATGCCAGTGAGAAAGGCGGCAGGTTAACCATGGACGACCTCGCCTGCCACCAATGTGATTGGGTCGGCACCATTGACACAGCGATTTACGATAGTCATCTTCATGAAATTCCACCTAACGGCCAGGGCCTGATGGCGCTGATCGGGCTCGGCATCCTCAATCAACTCGATATTGCGCAATATGCGTTAGATTCCGCAGACAGTGTTCATCTGCAAATAGAGGCTATTCGTATTGCTTATGCGAACATAGAGCGGCACCTGGCGGATATTGAATATATGCGTCTTAGACCTGAGGATTTGATCGCCGATGAATTTTTGAAAGCACGCGCAGGCGAAATCAATCTTGAAAAAGCAAATCCTGCGCCCTCTGTTCTACAGGCAAGTCCCGACACCGTTTACCTGACCACCGCTGATGAATCAGGTCTAATGGTTTCCATGATTCAATCCAACTACCGGGGATTCGGCTCTGGCATCGTGATTCCTGGGACCGGCATCAGCATGCAAAATCGAGGCTCCGGTTTTGTCCTTGAAGAAGGCCATCCGAACCAGGTTGGGGGTAGTAAGAGACCATACCAGACCATCATCCCCGGATTTGCCATGGCCAATGGCCAACCGCAGATGAGCTTTGGTGTAATGGGCGGCCACATGCAAGCCCAGGGACATCTGCAGATGATGGTGCGCATCTTCGTCCATCAGCAAAACCCTCAGGCCGCATCAGACGCTCCGCGATGGTACTTGAGCGAAGACGGCAAGGTCGCCCTGGAGGATGGATTTGATGCAGATGTGGCGCGTGACCTGAAAGATCGCGGTCACGATATCATCCTGCACAGCCCTGAACATCTGTTTGGCGGTGCACAATTAATCTATCGAATGCAGGATGGATATTGCGGTGGCTCTGATCACCGCAAGGAAGGCCTGGTTGCAGGATTCTAACTTTAATACAAAAAGTTCGGATCAGAGATCCCTTAAATGAGTCGATTTCAGCAGGGATCAGGTATAGGCAATTATTGGTTAATCTCCATTAATCCCCGTACGCACAGACCTTGTTTCTTCCCGTTGACTTGGCCCGGTAAAGTGCCTCATCTGCCTGACTGATCAGGTCCCGCGGACGTGCGTGTTCATCGGGTATCCCGGAGCTGATGCCAATACTGACAGTGACACTAATATTATTGCCTTCCGCATTAAACACTCGCTTGGCGAGTCCAGCGCAAACCTGCTCCGCAAGGTGCCTGGCATTGTCCATTGATACATAGGGCAAAATAACGATAAATTCTTCGCCTCCATACCTGGCAACGACATCAGACGGCCGGTGCAACATGCCGTCAATTGACTGGGCAACCGCTGCCAGGCATTCATCACCGACAAGGTGCCCGTAGGTATCATTGACTCTTTTGAAATGATCAATGTCCAGTAGCAACAAAGAAATATCATATTGTTGCCGCAGCGCCCGGCGCCACTCTTGTTCGTAGGTATCATCAAAGAAATGCCGGTTACGAATGCCGGTTACGGGATCAATGGTGGTCAATTCTTTCAAAACATTATGCGCTTCAGATAATTTTGACAATGCGTCCTTCAATTCTTCAGTACGGTCGTCAACTTCATCCTCGAGCTTTTTCTTTAAATCATCCTGCGCATCGAGCAGGTTCCGGTTCTGAATGGCGACAGACGCCTGCGAGCTCAGCGACTCGATTAAGGGTTTCACCCCTTCACTGAAGGCAACAATATCACCCTTACGACTCTTCGCATTTAACAATTGCAGTACACCCGTAATTTCACCGGAAATGGTTTTCAATGGAACGGTCAGGAATGAAATCGACTGATAGCCGGTCAAATCGTCAAACCGGCGGGTGCCGGAGAAATCAAAATCGTCTGAGGCATACGCATCGTCAACGACCAGCGTCTTTCCAGTGATCGCCGCCCTGCTGGCAATGTTAGCCAGATTAGGCTTACCGGAGTCCGTTAGCAGTTCTACGTCAGGGAAAACGATTGGATCTCCCCTGATACCACCCTGGGTGATGTTCAGCGTATCATTGACGACGATCGCAAAACGCAGGCTATCCCTGTTCGTCTTCAGATAAAGTGTGCCTGCATCGGCATTGGCCATGGATTTGGCCTCATTCAGGATGCGATCCAGCAAACTATCGATATCCTTCTCCGC
>SMVA01439939.1_pt1 | contig 16127 bp, 13 predicted proteins | sample 2456451 | NCBI WGS metagenome assembly SMVA01 (sample SAMN11095933, study PRJNA526329) | marine sediment metagenome | biome: Marine sediment; feature: Surficial sediment; material: Deep marine sediment; isolation source: Hadal surficial sediment | place: Pacific Ocean | collected 2014-05 | depth...
ATCCGGTCGATGCGAAGCTGCAGGCGATTAATTTCGACCTGGATCTGTTGATTTCGTGCTTCCTGGTGGCTGATTCGCTGATTAAAAAACAATCCAACCAAGAGGACCAGGATCGAGCCCAGAACCAGGGTACCCAGCAGGGAGTACAGGTATTGGCGTTGGCGCTCCAAGCGCGCTCCCTCACGCCATGGAAGTAAATTAATTCTGGCCATCAGTCAAACCCTCTCAACGCAAGCCCCGTAGCAACCATCAGATTCGGAGCATTCTTTGTCAATGCAGCAACTGCAACTGAAGGCGCCAATTCCAAACCACTAACAGGGTCAGCGATGCAAGTCTTCACACCAAGTTCCTGTTCGACCACATCTGCCACACCTTTGACGGAGGCCATGGAACCTGCAAGATAAATGGTCTTGATGTTAGAGAACTCTGCGCTGGAACTGTAAAATTGCAGGGCACGACTGATCTGGTGCACTACGTTCAGCATGAATGGTTCAAGCACATCTTCTTCAAAGTTTTCAGGCCCGGTCTCTCCGCGCATGAAGAAATTCGCCTGTTCCGGCGACATGTCATAGCGCCGCGTTATTTCTTCAATCAGCTGATTCCCACCAAAAGGATGGTCCCGGGTGTAAATGACGCGACCATTCCTGAGGATAAGCAAGGTGGAGAGGTCATGCCCTATATCGAAAATACCAACAGTCTCGGTGCTTCTGATCCCTTCTCTCTCACGGATCAGCTCAAATGCATTGGCAATGGCAAATGACTCGACGTCAACTACCTTGGCCCTGAGTCCAAGTGACTCCAATGCATCCTGCCGGGCCTCAACGTTTTCATTTTTACTGGCTGCCAGCAGGATATCCACCATGTCCGCATTGCGTGGTGACGGACCCAGTACTTCGAAATCCAGGCTGATTTCATCCAGGGGATATGGTATGTATTGGTTTGCCTCGATTTGTACTTGGCTCTCGATATCTGCTTCCGCCAAGTTGGCATGAAGGCTTATGGTCTTGGTGAATACAGCTGATCCTGATACGGCGACAGCGCAGTATTTCGAATTTGAGCCCGAATTCCTGACGGCTGACTGAATCGCAGTTGAGATGGCCTCGATATCCTGAACAGATTTTTCTACGATTACACCCTGCGGGAGCGGTTCGATCGCAAAATGGTCAATCCGGTAGGAGGATCCATAGCGTGAAAGTTGCAACAAGCGAACGCCTGAAGCTCCAATATCCAAGCCCATTACGGGTGGTGATTTTGTGCCTAAGAATTTCAAATTGCCCTCAATCCTTTGTTCGACAATGGTTTACTGACACTTCTTACATTGATTTGTAACAGAAATCGAATCGTATCTCAACGTTGATTTCACATTTTTTCTCAAAAGCGGCGACAAAACTTCAATCACGAGCACTTTTCTAACCATATAATGCAAGCTGTGGTAACGCTCAAGTGGTGGGAACTACCGCCAAGCGGTGTGATCAACTCTATGTGAAGATTGGCCGCTTCCCTGTTCGCCACTTAGTATCATACCGATATTTGCTTACCGAATGTGGAAAGAATGAAAAATCGATTTTCCTTGATACTTTTAATCCATTGTCAATAGCTTAGCAGGATTATCGCGTGAAAAAAAAATTTCGTTGGATCTTTGTTTTTTTTCTCGCATCTTCCCTGCTAGCTGTCTCGGCTGTCAGTATTACGTATTTGATACTCGAACCCGACCTACCGGATGTAGAAACCCTGCGTGATGTTCAGTTGCAGGTACCACTTCGGGTGTTCAGTTCGGATGGGAGGCTGCTCGGAATATTCGGGGAGAAGCGACGCATCCCGGTCACACTGGACGAAGTACCGGCACACATGAAAAACGCTTTTATCGCCGGCGAAGATGCCCGGTTTTATGAACACCCTGGCGTTGACTATCAGGGTATCTCACGCGCGGCGTGGTCGCTGCTGAGAACGGGTGAAAAAACCATTGGCGGCAGTACCATCACCCAGCAACTGGCCAGAAATTTCTTCCTAAGCTCGGAAAAAACATTCACGAGAAAGATCAAAGAAATATTTCTAGCACTGAAAATTGAGCGTCAGTTGAACAAAAACCTGATTCTTGAGCTCTACTTGAACAAGATTTTCCTCGGCTACCGTGCTTACGGCGTTGGCGCGGCGGCCGAAGTGTACTACGGAAAGTCCACTTCGGAATTATCACTGGCACAGTGCGCCATGATCGCAGCACTCCCGAAGGCACCCTCACGAATTAACCCGATCAACTCTCCGGCACGGGCGCTGGAACGAAGAAACTACGTTCTTAACCGGATGCTGGACCTGGGCTACATAGACGAATCCCAGCACGAAGCAGCGAGTAAAGAGCAGGACCGTGCCTTTTATCACGGAGCCAGACCTGAAATTTCAGCACCATACGTGGCTGAAATGGTCAGGGTGAAAGCACTGCAACTACTCGGCTCCAAGGCCTACACCGGTGGTTATAAGGTGTTCACTACAATAGACGGCCGACTTCAGACCGCAGCCAATCTCGCGGTAGACAGGGGGCTTGAGGAATACGATCAGCGGCATGGTTTCCGTGGCCCGGAAGCTCATATCGACCTGGCGGACAGGCACACAACCCAGGCCTGGAACGAAGTATTGACATCCTATCGACCGGTTGCCGGTCTGGAGCCAGGCGTGGTCCTCGAAGTGGACGATGAACTCGCCCTGGTGTACCTGCGTAACGGCCAGACCATTGCAATCAGCCTGGAGCAGACTAAGTGGGCCGCGCCTTTTATCAACCGTGATAGAAAGGGTAATACACCAAAAAAAGTAAGTGAGATCATGGTACCAGGCGATATCATCCGCACCCGATTGCACAATGATGGAACATGGAAACTGGGACAGTTACCGGAAGTTGAAGCCGCCCTGATTTCACTGGACCCCAAGAGTGGTGATATCAAGGCCCTTGTCGGCGGCTCGGATTTTTCACGCAGCAAATTCAACCGTGTCACGCAGGGGCGTCGGCAACCCGGATCCAGCTTCAAGCCATTTATTTATTCAGCCGCCCTCGATCGTGGCTTCACTGTGTCGAGTCTGATCAACGATGCTCCGATCGTTTTCGAAGACAAGATGCTCGAAAGAACCTGGAAACCTCAGAATTTCAGTCAAAAATTCTATGGCCCTACCCGCCTAAGAGAAGCCATGGTCAAATCCCGGAATCTGGTCTCCATCCGCCTGTTGCGTGACATCGGTGTCGAGTATGCCAGGAAGTACATTACCCAGTTCGGCTTCGGGCTTGACGAACTCCCGGACAATCTCACCATGGCACTTGGAAGTGCTTCTCTTACCCCACTCTCTATGGCCCGCGGCTACGCGGTATTTGCCAACGGTGGCTACCTGGTAACGCCTAATTTCATCCGTTCAATCAAGGATGCTTCCGGTCGCGTAGTATATGAAACCCAGCCATCCATAATTTGCGACGATTGCGAGAAGAAAATTGAGGACCAGGTCAATAAACCGGACCAAGTCCTAACTAGTGAGCCCGAATTCAGACCACTGAATATTGCATCAAACACCCAGGGACTGGAAGTAACAGCAAGAAGTTCAGGCGAGCGCAAGGTAGATTCTGCAGCGCCAAGCCCATATGCAACAAGGGCCATATCACCCCAAACTGCCTACCTGGTCCGGTCCATGATGATGGACGTTGTTCGCCGTGGAACCGGTGTGCGCGCCATGAAACTTGGCCGCAACGACCTGGCAGGAAAGACGGGTACTACCAACGAACAACGTGATGCCTGGTTTTCAGGCTACAACGACCACCTCGTGACTTCGGTGTGGGTAGGATTCGACAATCATGATCTGCTGGGAAGTATGGAACTTGGCGGCCTGACTGCTCTGCCTGTGTGGGTGGAGTTCATGGGAGTTGCACTCGAGGGCGTCAACGACAAACCACCGTTGATGCCCGATGGACTGGCACAAGCCAGGATAGACCCGGACTCCGGATTGCTCGCAAGACTCGATAACGACGATGCAATTATGGAAATATTCCAGGCGGGAAGGCTGCCGCCAATGGAGCAAGCTGCTGGAGGAGAAAACCGGGATGTCGCAACGGAAGAAGACCCGTACGAAATCTACTGAGCGCTACTAACCCGGACATTTCACCAAGGCGGACGATAAATTGGGAATAATATTATTTATTCAATTAGTTATGAGTGTTATATCTTGTTTCTGTCGGTTACAGTTTGTCCTATCCGGTTGTGCACCGCATCTGGCTTCACGAAGTTTCGCCATCTACCGCGCAAATCCCGGATCCTTGGTGAAATGTCCGGGCTAAATCAGTGGTTCACTGGGCTCGTTTTTCCATCGGCAAATAGTCCCGTGCGAGCGGGCCACTGTAAACCTGCCGGGGACGGCCGATCTTGGTTGGATTCTTACTTTGTTCAAGCCAATGGGCAACCCATCCCACCGTTCTGGCAATAGCGAACATGACGGTGTACATACTGACTGGAATGCCGAGCGCCTTGTAGATGATTCCGGAATAGAAATCAACATTGGGATAGAGCTTCTTCTCAATGAAGTATTCATCTTTCAAGGCAATACGCTCCAACTCCATTGCCAGTTCCATCATCGGATCATCTATGTGCAATTCCTCCAACACCTGGTGGCACGCCTTGCGGATGATGGTCGCACGCGGGTCGAAATTCTTATAGACTCGATGCCCAAAACCCATCAGCCGGAAGGGATCGGATTTGTCCTTTGCACGCTTGATGAAACGGGGCACATTGGAGACATCACCGATTTCGCTCAACATCGCCAACACAGCCTCGTTTGCACCACCATGAGCGGGGCCCCACAATGCCGATATGCCAGCAGCGACGCAAGCGTAGGGATTGGCGCCAGTTGACGCCACCAGTCTCACCGTAGAGGTGCTGGCATTTTGCTCGTGATCCGCGTGAAGTATGAAAAGGAGGTCGATAACCCTGGCTGCAAGCGGACTAACCTCGTACTCCTCGGCTGGCACGGAAAACATCATGTCCAGGAAACGACCACAGAAACCCAGGGAATTTTTCGGGTAAGCCGTGGGCCTGCCCATGTGATGCCGGTAGCAGGCCGCCGCGATGGTGGGCATCTTTGCGATCATACGCTGGGTTGCCAGCATACGGTGCTCCGGATTATCCATGTCCATCCGGTCATGGTAAAAAGCGGCCAGCGAGCCCACTACACCCGCCATCATGGCCATCGGGTGGGCATCGTAATGAAATCCGGCTATAAAATGATTCAGTTGCTCGTGAACCATCGTGTGATAGGTTATTTGCCCGCGAAATGTTAAAAATTCTTTTTCACTCGGCAATTCTCCATTCAACAACAGGTAGGCCACCTCAAGAAAGCTGCTTTGTTCCGCCAACTGCTCGATAGGATACCCCCGATAGCGCAGAATACCCTTGCCGCCATCGATGAAAGTCAGGCTGCTGGTACAGGCCGCCGTGGCGGAAAAACCAGGGTCATAGGTGAAATAACCCAGTGTCGCGGGCAATGCCTTGATGTCCAGCGTGGGCTCCCCTTCGGTACCTTCCACTACCGGTAATCGAAGGTCTTTACCAGTGGCCGGGTCAGTTAGCAATACGTATTTCTCGGACACTGAATTCTCCCTGGCTGATCGCCGTTTCGATAGGACTGCAAACCGAGCGCCTGATAACTGTAATGTACGATCTGCTATCAGGATTGTTCATTATAGCACTACAGCTGATTATTGCGCCATTATTCAATTTGTTAATTATTTGCTTGGCGGAACTAATGATCAAAGAGAGTCCCAAATAAGCTCGTGCTGACAACGCCTGCACGGGCCATATTGATAGACAGATGTTTGCCTTTTAAGCTTGCCGAATTACTTACTTGCCGTAACGCTTTTTGAATCGATCTACTCGCCCACCGGAGTCCAGCATCTTGTGCTTGCCGGTGTAAAAAGGATGTGATGCGCTGGAAACTTCGACCTTGACCAGTGGGTACTCGTTACCGTCTTCCCACTTGATGGTTTCCTTGCATTTGATCGTTGAGCGGGTCAGGATGGCAAAATCCGAAGATATGTCCTGGAATACCACTTTTTTGTATTCGGGGTGAATACCAGTTTTCATTACAATTCCTAAAAAATAGATGTTCGCAATTCGCGCAAGACCGGCCAGTCTACTGACGCTGCTCGATTAATGCAAGCGCATATTGTAGGCGGTTTGTGGTTTTTTTCCTAGCCCCGATGGTAAGAATATTGCCTGGATATCATTGGTAAACCGCCAGCCGAGTGAAGTGGGTTTCAACAAGCCATCACTGTCTGTCAGCAAACCGCTTTCTATCGCTTTTGCAACTCGAACCGACACCCTGCTCCAACTGACCCCGGTGCGCTGTGTAAACTGCTCCTTACGGACACCATCGTATAAACGCAACTGGTTCAAAAAAAACTCGAACACCCGATCCTCTTCACCGATCAACCGGTCTTCGGCAAGCCATTGACCAGTTTGCATCGCCTTGAGCCAAGTTCCCGGATGCCTCTGCCTGACCCTGCGCCTCACGGATTGCTCTGCAGGCAGTGTGATCTTTGAATGCGCACCGGCGCCAATGCCAAGAAAATCTCCATATTGCCAGTAATTCAGATTATGCCGACACCGGAATCCTTCGCGAGCCCAGGCGGAAATCTCGTACTGCCTGAAACCGGATTCCATCAACAAATCACCGCATTGTTCCTGCATGTCCCAGGCAGCATCATCATTCGGCAGTACGGGCGGATTGGCATGGAATGCTGTATTGGGTTCAATTGTCAGTTGATAATATGATAGATGCGATGGTGAGCAATCAAGCGCCCTACGGACATCGTCCAGGGCATCAACTACCGATTGGCCAGGTAAGGCGTACATCAGGTCAATATTGAAATTACTGATACCAGCACACTGGATGGACTCCACTGCTGTCTCAATCTCGGCACTGCCATGAATTCTTCCAAGCCGTTTTAGTAAACTGTTGTTGAAGCTCTGCACACCCAATGAGATGCGATTGATGCCCACTTCCCGGTAAGCGCCGAAACTGTCGTATTCTGTGGTTCCAGGATTGGCCTCCAACGTACATTCTGCATGCGGACTCACTCGCAGCCGTGCCCGAAAGCCTTGCATCAGCCGCTCGATCCACTTCGCACTGAACAGGCTGGGCGTACCCCCACCGAAGAATATGCTCTGGACCGTTCGCCCCCAGACCATCGGAAGGTCCTGTTCCAGGTCTGCCAGCAACGCATCAACATATTCTCGCGCGGGCAGCTTTGACGGCGCTTTGTGTGAATTGAAATCACAGTACGGACACTTACGTACACACCAGGGTAGGTGAACATAAAGTGCCAGCGGTGGAAGGCCGGTAAGCCCTGGATCAAACCCGCCGTTGTCAGATCCGGAATTCATCTTTCATTTGCGCAGTCAGCGCAGTTAGTGCCTGTCTCCTGTGGCTGAGACTGTTTTTGACTTCGGGCGGCAACTCCGCCGATGAACATTCATTCCCCGGAACCCAGAAAAGCGGGTCATAACCAAAGCCGCCCTTGCCCCGGGGTTGTTCCATAATTCTTCCCGGCCACTTCCCGGTTGAAATCAGTGGGGCAGGATCTTCTGCGTGCCGTACGAACACCATCGCACAATAAAAATGCGCAGCCCGGTCCGGTTCGGCCACGCCACGAAGGGCCCGCAACAGTTTTTGATTATTGGCTTTGTCGTCCGCGTCTGCACCAGCATAGCGGGATGAATAAATCCCGGGCTTCCCGCTCAAAGCATCAACAAGCAGGCCGGAATCATCCGCCAGTGCCTGCAGGCCGGTATAGCGGGCCGCGTGGCGGGCCTTGATCAGAGCGTTTTCAATGAAACTGAGGCCGTCTTCCACGGCTTTGACGATCTTCCATTCACCCTGTGACCTGACGGTCCATCCGAGTGGCGTCAGCATGGAGGATAACTCCTTGAGTTTGCCCGTATTATCGCTGGCAAGTACGAGCAGGCGGTCCGGATCGATCAAATCAGGCATTCAGTGCATCCAATTGGCAGGCCATTAACTGCCGGATTCCCGAATCAGCCAAATCCAGCATTTGGTCAAGCTCACCCCGACGGAATGCATGTCCTTCGGCCGTACCCTGCAGTTCAATAAATGCTCCCCCGTCGTTCATCACAACGTTCATATCGGTTTCGGCTGCAGAATCTTCAGGGTAATCAAGATCGAGAACAGGAACATCCCCATAAATTCCCACCGATACAGCGGCAACTTGTCCATGTATCGGGTCCTTTTTTATGCCACCGTTTTGAAGCAGCCAGCGGCAGGCATCAACCAGCGCAACGTATGCACCCGTAATCGATGCAGTCCGGGTGCCGCCATCAGCTTGCAGTACATCACAATCCAGGGTGATGGTTCTTTCACCCAGGGCTTCACGGTCTACGACTGCCCTGAGTGACCGCCCGATCAGTCGTTGAATTTCCAGCGTACGACCGCTCTGCTTTCCACCGGCAGCTTCCCTTCGCATACGACTACCCGTCGACCGGGGAAGCATGCCGTACTCAGCTGTCACCCAGCCCTGCCCTTTGCCGCGCAGGAACGGAGGTATGCGATCTTCCACGGATGCGGTACACAAAACGTGGGTATCTCCGCAGCGAATCAACACAGAGCCCTCCGCATGTCGTGTAAAATTGCGCGTGATATTGACTCGGCGGAGTTCATCTGGTTTTCGGCCACTGGGTCTCATTTATTTTCCTGCATTAGGGCCTGCTAGCACTTGCCAGGTCACTGCGTTGCCGGCCCAAATGATTCCAGGCAAGACGCGAGGAGTGTGGTTTGGCTGGTCCAAATGAGTGACGAGCAACGCAGCATGGGGCCATTTGCCTAAAATATTTCATGGGCAACCCACAGGGACGGGTCCCATTTTGCCCACTGCGGCGTCTCTCCTCACTAAAGTACATACAATACATTACGTTCGTCGTTCCTTGCAGTAAACAAAATGGGCTCCCGTCGCAGCGATCTGGCAAATGCTAGCAGGCCCTGGTCAATTGACGGTAACATTGTGCCAAGGTAGCCAAAAGGCAACAATTCATGATCCACAGCATGACCGGTTTCGCCAGCGCGGAACACCAGTACAATTTCGGCCGACTTTCATGGGAAATTCGCTCGCTGAATCACCGTTACTTTGAATTCGTGTTTCGAGTCCCGGAGGAATTCCGCGTCCTTGAACCAGAAATAAGACGGATTCTTGGCGAACATCTGAGCAGGGGAAAAGTCGATGCCACGCTTCGGTATACGCCTGCCACAGCGATAAGCAGTTTAAACCTGCACCTCAACCAGAAATTAGCCGGCAAGCTGCTTAACCTGCAAAAGGAGCTTCAGGACCTGAGTGGCGTGGCACAGGAGCCAGACCTACAATCCCTGTTACGCTGGCCTGGCTTGGTCGAAGAACAGGCGCCAGATCCGCAACCGCTGCACGAAGCGGCCCTGGAACTGCTCTCAAAAGCTGCTAAAGAATTGCAAGCCGCACGTCGCCGGGAGGGTGAACAACTGTCCGCAGCTATCCGTAAGCGGCTCGCGGGAATTGAACAATGGGTAGCGCAAATCCGTCAATGGCTGCCTGAGATTCACCAAGCCCTACGGCAAAAACTGCTCAGCCGGGTCGAAAATTTGCAGCAGCCGCTGGAACCCGGGCGCCTTGAGCAGGAAATTGCGATTCTCGCCCAGAAGATGGATGTAGACGAGGAACTGGACCGCCTGGCCGCTCACGTCAAGGAAACCCTACTTGTGCTGGATCGCAGTGACCCGGTCGGCCGCCGCCTGGATTTCCTGATGCAGGAATTCAACCGCGAATCCAACACGCTCAGCTCCAAGTCCGTAGACCAACGTACGACCCAGGCTGCAGTCGAACTCAAGGTGTTGATTGAGCAGATGAGGGAGCAGGTTCAGAACATTGAATAATCCAAGTCCACATCGTGCACCACTATCCTGGATGCCGGCGAACAACTGCAGGGATGCAGGAGGTAGAGCAATGCCGGGAGCAATTGCCGAGGACAGGTTTGGCTGTAGGCAGTGCCGGACTGAATCCCATAGCCATAGCCATAGCCATAGCCATAGCTACAGCTATGGGTTGAGGGATGCTCGGTGTCCAGGCGTGTTTGGACACCTCAGAGCCGGGACATTGGTGCACAATGCGGGCTAAGCTTTATGTTGTGGCTGCTCCTTCGGGCGGAGGAAAAACCAGCCTGATCAATGCATTGCTCGAAAAGCATGACCGGATCAGACTTTCGGTATCCTATACCACACGAACTGCGCGCCCTGGTGAGAAAGACGGAGTTCATTACCATTTTGTCGACGACCCGACTTTTGACGGCTTGATCGCAAAAAATGCCTTTCTCGAACATGCTCAAGTGTTCGGCCACCGATATGCCACCGGGCGTGCGGCAGTAGAAAAAAAACTGCATGCAGGCTTCGATGTCTTGCTGGACATAGATTGGCAGGGCGCCAGGCAGGTCCGGAAGTCTTTCCCTTCGAGTTGTACGATTTTCATCCTCCCACCTTCGCTGGAAGCACTGCGCAAGCGTCTCGCCATACGGGGCCAGGATAGTGAAGAAGTGATCGAGGAACGCATGCGTCAAGCCAGAGCGGAGATATCCTACTCGAGCGAGTTTGACTACCTGATTATCAATGATAACTTTGAGCTAGCGCTGGCCGACCTGCAATCCATAGTCTGCCATCGAAAACTGCATCGGCCGGATCAAAAAGATCAGTATGAAGAACTTCTGGCGGAACTGCGGAAAAATGGATAAAATGGTAGGTTCAGCCTGGACTTTGAAGACCTTGGCGCATGAAGACTTATCACACTGATAATCAGGAATACACACTATGGCACGAATCACAGTAGAAGACTGTCTCGATAATGTAGACAACCGTTTTGAGCTCGTATTGACCGCTACCAAGCGAGCACGTCAGTTAGCCAATGGCGCCGAACCGATGGTGGAGGAAGATAACGACAAACCCACAGTGATTGCGCTGCGTGAGATTGCCGAAGGGGTGATCACCGCCGAGCTCGTGGACATCATCCAGGCGGAAATTGAAGCAGCGGAAGCATTTGACTTCGCAACAGAGGATGATGACCTCACACCCTGAACCCAGGGCAAGTGTTAACAAGCAAGGATTTTTCGGTCCCATGCAGGAAGCCACAGTAAACGCTGAACCCTTCCTGAAGCTCAGGGACTTGCTGAGTACGTATCTTGACCCCGAAAAAATCGCAGTAATCCGGCGGGCCTTTGACGTCGGAAATGCGGCTCATGAGGGGCAAACCCGGAAAACCGGGGAGCCTTACATCCACCACCCGGTGGCTGTTGCCCAAATCCTCGCCAACATGCATATGGATCATGAAAGTATTGCTGCCGCCATATTGCACGACACCATCGAGGACACACCGCTCACAAAAGCGGATATAATCCGGCAATTCGGCAAATATATAGCCGATCTCGTGGATGGCGTGACCAAACTGGACGAGATGAAGTTCCGCACGCGCTTCGAGGCGGACGCCGAAAGCTTCCGCAAACTCATGCTGGCCATGTCGCGCGACTTGCGCGTGATCTTTATCAAGCTGGCGGACCGCCTGCACAACATGCGCACCCTCGACAGCATGGAGCCCCAGTCACGGCGACGCATCGCCCGGGAAACCCTCGATATTTATGCACCCATAGCTGACCGTCTTGGCATGAACAGCATGAAACACGAACTGGAAGAAATGGGACTGGCCAACCTTTATCCCTGGCGTTATCGCACCATCACTGAACACCTGCAAATGATGACCGGCCATCGCGAAGAAATCGTTGGAAACATCATGGCGATGATCGAGCAGAAGATGAACGAGGCCCGTGTGCCTTGCCGCATCACAGGTCGCCAGAAATCAACTTACAGTATTTACAAAAAAATGCTGGCCAAGGTCCTGTCTTTCTCCGAAGTTACCGATTTTTATGCTTTTCGCATCATTACCAAGGAGGAAGCGCATTGTTACCTTGCGTTGGGTGCAGTACACAGCCTCTACCAGCCAAAACCCGGCCGCTTCAAGGATTTTATCGCCCTGCCCAAAGCCAATGGATACCAGTCTTTGCACACCATTCTGAACAGCCCCTATGGGCTGCCTATCGAAATCCAGATCCGAACCGAGCAGATGGATATAATGGCAAGCAAGGGTGCGGCAGCGCATTGGCAGTATAAAACCGGCGAAGAATCCAGCGGTTCGGCACAGGTCCGCGCGCGTGAATGGCTGATGCAACTGGTTGATGTACAGCGGCACACGGGAGATTCTCTGGAGTTTCTCGATCATGCGAAATCTGATCTGTTCCCCGATGAGATATTCATATTCACACCGAAGGGCAAAATCATCGATTTACGCCAGAATTCCACTGCTCTGGATTTCGCCTATGCCATCCATACGGACGTGGGGAATCACACCACGAAGGCGTTGGTCGATAAGGTGGAAGTCCCGCTGTCTACCCGCTTGGACAATGGCCAGACGGTCGAAATTCTAACTGACCCCGACATTCAACCACGCCCGGAATGGCTGGAATTTGTGGCAACCGCACGCGCACGCACCGCGATTAGGCATTATCTCAAGAGCCTTCGCCAGGAAGATACCGTCGCACTGGGCCTGCAATTACTGGAGAAAGCCCTCAATACGCGTGGCAGTTCGGTTGAAGCGGTGGCGCCGGAACGCTGGGAATATTTTCTGTCGGAAAATCTCTTTGAACGCCAGGAAGACCTGTTCCACGACCTGGCCCTGGGCTCCATGCTCGCCAATTTCGTAGCAGCGAAACTCGCGCCTGACGCCAAACTGTTGCTGCATGACAAGGATGCAGTGGAAGCCCTGACCGTAGCCGGATCTGAAGACAGCGCCGTCAGTTTCGGCGCCTGCTGCCACCCGGTTCCAGGTGACAAGATCATGGCCTTTGTCTCAACTGACAAGGGCGTTGTGGTTCACCGGGTTAACTGCAGGAACGTACGAGAATTTCGGAAACACCCCGACCGTTGCGTGGATGTAGCATGGGCGCCAATTACCAAGGGTATGTTTCCGGTTCCCGTGCGCATTATCGCCCGGAATACGCCGGGGGTTTTGGCCAACATTTCCGCGAGCATTGGCCAGGCCGGTAGCAATATCGAATCGGTTGCACAGCCCGAAGCTAATCCGGAACAAGCGACATTGCTGTTCACAATCAGCGTGAAGGACCGTGACCACATGGCCCAGGTCATGCGCAGACTCAAAAGAAACAGTTATGTGATACGTGTAAACCGGGTTGGATAAATAGAGCAGAGGTTAAAAAAATGAGCACACAGATCATCAGCACCAGCCATGCGCCTGCAGCCATCGGTAGCTATTCACAGGCATTGCGTCACGGCAACACCTTATACCTTTCCGGTCAGATCCCCCTGGACCCCGCCAGCATGGAAATTGTCGATGGCGATATCGAGGCACAGATCCATCGTGTTTTCATGAATTTGCAGGCTGTTTGCGTAGCGGCAGGCGGTACTTTGAATGACATTCTCAAACTGAATGTTTTTCTCACGGACATGGCCGCCTTCCCCGCTGTGAACGCCATCATGGCGGAATACTTTACTGAGCCTTATCCGGCACGGGCCGTGGTTGGCGTCGCGGTCCTGCCACGTGAAGTGCAGGTTGAAATGGATGCCATTCTGGGGTTTTGAATTCCCGTCAGGGCGGAAATAACCATGCCTACTCTTCGAGAGTTGCACGGTGTGGGACCACGGCTCGAGTTATTCTTGGGGCAACTGGACATACACACGGTCCAGGATCTCTTGTTTCACCTGCCGTTGCGCTACGAAGACCGGACACGTATTCACCCCATTGGCAGCCTCTATCCCGGGGCCCAGGTACAGGTGGAAGGCCGCGTGCAACACTCGGCCATCGTCAGAGCACGCCGATCCATGTTGGTGGTCGTGTTGGCCGACGGCACCGGGCGCATCACACTGCGTTTCTTCCATTTCCGGGCTGCACAGAAACAGCAACTTTCCCGCGGGACACGGTTGCGCTGCTACGGGGAAGTGCGTACCGGATTCCAGGGGCTGGAAATGGTACACCCCAGCTACAAGAGGATACTGCGTGAGCAGGACGTGCCTGTCTCAGACCGCCTTACACCGGTCTACCCTTCGGTGGACGGCATCGGACAAGCACGCTGGCTCAAGCTAAGCGACCAGGCATTGACCCTGCTTGAGCAGAAAGTCCTGGAGCTTGAAGAACTCCTGCCTGCGGACTTGCGCAGTAAGCTGCGCATGATGTCCCTGGCCCAAGCCATCCGGTATATCCACCGGCCACCGGCAGGGGCAGACGTGGCGGCCCTGGTAGAAAGAAGACACCCAGCTCAACAACGCCTGGCGCTGGAAGAGTTGCTGGCACATAACCTCAGCATGCAGCAATTGCATCAGCGGCAACGCCGTTGCCGCGCACCCGTCATGGACAGGCCTTCGGTGCAGGAGCGCGATTTTATCCAACGACTGCCGTTCAGTCTGACCGGTGCGCAAAAACGTGTGATCGCCGAAATTCACCGGGACCTTGCACTGAATCACCCGATGCAAAGGTTGGTGCAGGGAGACGTCGGTTGCGGTAAAACCGTTGTCGCCGCAATGGCAGCGCTGAGGGCTATGGGCAATGGCTACCAGACCGCCATCACCGCTCCGACTGAATTACTGGCCGAGCAGCACCTGCGCAGCTTCACTGACTGGCTGCAGCCCTTGGGCATGGAGCCCGCATGGCTCAGCGGCAAGGTTACCGGTAAGACCCGGCAGACGACACTCGAAGCCATCCGCGCAGGGGTCCCGCTGGTGATCGGAACACATGCCCTGATGCAGGCGAGTGTTCAATTTAAACGACTGGGCTTGGTCATCGTAGACGAGCAACACCGTTTTGGCGTGCACCAAAGACTCTCCCTGCTGGACAAGGCTGCTGAAACTTCACTGCATGCCCACCAGCTGATCATGACAGCAACCCCAATTCCGCGAACGTTGGCCATGACTGCCTACGCGGGTCTGGAAACTTCCGTCATTGACGAATTACCGCCCGGGAGAAAACCCGTGACCACGGTCGCCATATCAAATGATCGGCGGAATGAAGTTATTGACCGAGTGGCGGCCGCCTGCGCAGAAGGAAAACAAGCCTATTGGGTCTGCACGCTGATCGAGGAATCCGACGCGATCCAGGCCCAGGCGGCAGAGGAGGTGAGCAGAGAACTGCAGACCGGCCTGTTGGGAGTCTGCGTAGGCCTTATTCACGGACGAATGAAAGCTGAGGACAAACAGGATGTTATGCACCGCTTCAAGCAGGGCAAAATCCAGTTGCTGGTGGCCACGACCGTGATAGAGGTTGGCGTGGACGTTCCCAAAGCATCGTTGATGATCATTGAAAATGCCGAACGCCTTGGCCTTGCCCAATTGCACCAGCTCAGAGGCCGGGTAGGCAGGGGTGGCCAGCAAGCCTCTTGTGTACTCTTGTACAATCCGCCGATCGGGCCACTGGCCAGGGAAAGACTGGATATACTCAGGAAAACATCGGACGGATTCCGGATCGCTGAAAAAGACCTGGAGCTGCGCGGGCCGGGCGAAGTGTTGGGCACCCGCCAAACCGGCATGCTCCAGTTCCGGGTGGCGGACCTCGCCCGTGATCAGCACTTGCTGGAGCAGATTCCACCGGTGGCGGATCGTTTACTCAAGGAAAACCCGGAGCTGGCGGATAAACTGGTTCGCCGCTGGATTGGCGACTCAACAAGGTTTGCAGTCGTTTAAAAATGGCTGCTAATACAGCGCCAGGTTTACGGACTTGATCTCAGCGAGGGCACGGCTGACATCGTCGGTAATGCGGTTTTTCAGGGCAATGAATCCAGGCTGTTGCCGTAAGGAATCCAAGCGGAAGTCGATGTTTAAGGTCCACAGCCCACGGAAACCCCGTTGGTACGCCTGGTTGAGCTTCTCCAATGCCTGCTCTGGTTGGGCCCGCATGGCTAGAAGAACCGCCTCCGTGTAGTAGATGTCCGGATCGTCAACCCCGTTTAGCCTCGCACGCTGTACCCTGCGTTCTGCGTCCACCAGCCTGGATTCTGCTTCCTCGTGTTTTCCAACGATTTCCG
>SMVA01310456.1_pt1 | contig 16121 bp, 12 predicted proteins | sample 2456451 | NCBI WGS metagenome assembly SMVA01 (sample SAMN11095933, study PRJNA526329) | marine sediment metagenome | biome: Marine sediment; feature: Surficial sediment; material: Deep marine sediment; isolation source: Hadal surficial sediment | place: Pacific Ocean | collected 2014-05 | depth...
CCGCCAGCTGAGTATTTTTCTGTCGGCGAATTACGTCAACCGATTCGATCTGGACGGTAAGGCCTACCGGGTGATTCCCATGATTGAACAGGAAGGCCGGCCGGACCCGAATGAGTTGTTGAGTTTGAAAATTCGCACACCGGATGGTGATCTGGTACCGCTCGGAGCCATTGCAACTCTGGAACAGAAAGTGGCGCCACGGGTGCTCAGCAAGTTTCAGCAGAACAACTCGTTCAAAATTCGCGGCGGCATGCTGCCGGGCCGAACCAAGGAGCAAGGCCTGGACGTAATGGACCAGCTTGCAGCCGAACTCCTGCCGTCGCATTACTCTATCGACTACGCAGGCGAATCGCGCCAGTTGCGCGAAGAAGGCAATACTCTGGTCGGCGTGCTGGGTATCTCTCTGGCGTTTGTCTTCATGGCGCTCGCGATTCAGTTCAACAGCTTCCGGGATCCGCTGGTGGTGTTGTTGGGGTCCGTGCCCCTGGCGCTGTCTGGTGCTTTGCTTTTTACCTATCTCGGCTTGACGACGATCAATATCTACACCCAGGTCGGCCTCATTACGCTGGTTGGCCTGATTTCAAAGAACGCCATTCTCGTGGTGGAATTTGCCAAGCAACTCCAGGCCGAAGGACTGAGCAAGCTCGAGGCGATCAAATCATCCGCAGAAACGCGGTTGCGCCCGGTGCTTATGACAACCGGTGCCACGGTAATGGGACACCTACCTCTGGTGCTGGTTGACGGACCCGGGGCTGAGGCGCGCAACAGCATCGGCATCGTGCTGGTTGCCGGAATGCTGGTGGGAACTCTCTTCACGCTCTTCGTGCTGCCGAGCATCTATTATCTGCTGGCCTCCACCCGACAGATGGTTTCCGGTGGCGAACTCTCCGGCGAACTGGAGCTGGCGACACACTAGCTCAGACTATTTATCGAACTTACGCTTCTATCGCACCCCTCTACCTGAACTGGATATAGATCATGCAAACCGTACTCTGTGAAAGTCTTGGCACGCCGGATGATCTGGTGGTGCGAGAAATCGACCCGCCGGGATCTCCCGGTCTCGGCGAGATCAAGGTCGCCTTGCGCGCGCGCGGCGTAGCCTTCACCGACCTGCTGATGATTGCCGGGAAGTATCAGGTGAAACCCGATCTGCCATTCGTCGTCGGCGGCGAAGGTGCTGGTGAGGTGCTCGAGGTCGGTGCGCAGGTAGAGGGCTTCAAACCCGGCGACCGGGTGCTCTGCCCTGGCGGCTGTGTCGAACAGGTGCTGGTTGCGGCGGCGCGCGCCACTTTGCTGCCGGAGACGGTTGATTTCAACGCAGCGGCAGCTTTCCGTGCCAACTACGCGACGGCGTTGTATGGCCTGCAACGCGGTCGGCTGGTCGCGGATGAGACGCTACTCGTGCACGGTGCCGCCGGCGGTGTGGGCCTGGCGGCCGTCGATGTCGCTAAGCTTCTCGGCGCGCGCGTGATTGCGACGGCCAGCACTCAGGAGAAGCGGGATGTCACGCTTGCGATGGGTGCAGATCACGTGATCGACTACACCACCGGATTCCGTGAAGAAGTCAAAGCGCTCACGGACGGCCGCGGTGCGGATGTGATTTATGATCCCGTGGGAGGCGACGTGTTCGATGAATCGATGCGCTGCATCGCGCCGTTCGGGCGGATCTTGCTGGTCGGGTTCACCAGCGGTCGGCCCGCGCTGGCCAAGACCAATCATCTACTCGTGAAGGACGCTGAACTCATCGGCTTCACCATTGGTGCGCTCTCTCGTCACGACCCTGAGTGGGTGTCACGGAATTCGCAGCAATTACTCGACTGGCTTGCGGCAGGCAAGATCAAGCCCTATATCTCGCACGAGCTGCCGCTGGAGAAAACTGCGGAAGCGCTCAACCTCATCAAGGATCGTAAGGTCATCGGCAAGGCTATCCTGGTTTCTTAGCAAGCACGCCTGGCGAGCGCGCATCGATTGCAGTGGTAAGGAGAAAACACCGTGTCCAATGAAGTGCCGGGTTGGTTTGCCCGAGCGGTCGAGGTTCCGTTTGCCAGCCGCAGAGTGACGGTCGCCGGCGTTGCCATCCACTATCTTGCCTGGGCGGACGATGCGGCAAAGCCGGGACTCGTGCTCGTCCATGGCAACGGTGCACACGCGCACTGGTGGTCCTTTCTGGCGCCGTTTTTTCTCGAGGACTATCGCGTTGTAGCGATCGATCTTTCCGGTGCGGGCGATAGCGACCATCGCGACCACTACACCCCAGAACAGTTTGCAGACGAGGTCCTGGCCGTCATGCGGGACGCCGGTTTCGGCACGGATACCGTTGTGGTCGGCCACAGTTTCGGCGGCTTCATCACTCTCAAGACGGGACTCATCTATCCCGAAGAGCTCTCCGGCATCGTGCTGGTCGATTCTGCCGTGCGACCACCGGATTTCAAATGGGAGCGGGATCCGCGGCGTTCGCCGATCAAACCGAAAAGAGTCTACCCGACGTTCGAGCAGGCCCACGAGCGCTTCCGCCTGATGCCGCCGCAGGATTGCAAAAATCAGTACATTCTCGATTACATCGGCCGCCACTCGTTGCGGCAGACCGATACCGGTTGGACCTGGAAATTCGATGACGGCATGTTCCGCAAGTTCGAATTCGGCGACAACATGCACGAGGAACTGGCGCGGTTGCAGTGCCGGGTTGGCGTGATCTACGGCGAGGACAGTTATCTGTTCAGTCAGGACATTGCCGACTTCATGTTCAAGGTACTCGACGAATCAGTCCCATTCATCGCCATTCCCGAGGCGCAGCATCATCTGTTTCTGGATCAACCGCTGGCGTTCGTCAGCGCACTGCGCGCACTGCTCGCAGAGTGGCGGCATTCAAAACCGCATCGGCTCAATGTTTAAGCCGGTCACGGGGGTGCCTGCAAGGACCAGGCGTGCGGTTTCTTTAGAATATGATTTCAGTACGTGGCCAGCGCGAGCAACCGGTTGAGCGATTCGAGTTCGCCGGTTTTGAGCTGGAGTTCGTAGCGCAGGTGGGGCAGATCTCTGCGTATGCGGCGCTGCTCTTCGTTCAGTCGCTGCATGCGCGCGAGCGATGCGACCCGCTCCTGTGTCGTGATCATGGGGTTGAGCTGCTCGGCCATGGCGACGAGGAGTTCCGCTTTGACCTGCTCACGCCGTGATTCGTTTCTGGCGATCAGATTCTGCAAGCGGTTGACTTCGGCGCGGGCTTTGAAAAGTGCTCTGCCGTCTTTGTAGGCCGCAATGAAATCGGCCTGCATGTCGTTGGGACAGATGTTGTCATAGCGAACGCCGCGTTCGCCTACGTTGAAAGCGTTATAGGGCTGGCAGTATTCACGAATTCCCTCTCTCCAGCCGAACATGTAGCCCTCGCGGTCGGGAATGATGCCGTGTTTGACACACGCGTCCTGGTGCGCCAGCAACTGTGAGCTGTTTACGCCGTTGATTCCGTCGCGATAGCCAAGCGTTTGCCAGTCACTGGCGATGCACTGGTTCTGGCTGACACTGGCGCCGCCACCGCAACCGCCAAGTGCGAGCACGGCAGCGATGATGATCAGATGAGTTCGCATTCTAACCTCCGCGATCCGGTCGGATTTTGCAGTGGCCCAAGGTAGACTAGTCGCTGCAGGGAGACCGGAACGAGGTCACAGAAACCCGGTTTCACAGAGACCTGAATGGTATTCCATTGCGCCAGTTAGCCTGAGTCTGCGCGGTGGGAGGTTATTTGCTGTTGTCTCTGTCCGCCCTGGCGGCCGCCAGGGCCGTCACGATTTCCTGGTGGCGTTGGTGATCGATCCGGCACCCCAGATAGAACAATATCCCTGTGATGGTGAACACCGCCGTGCCGGGACCCTGCCGGAATCCGAGCCACCAGACCTTTTTCAACAGGCTGTCAGGCGCCCTCGCGCTGGTGCCTCACCTCGCCACCGATGATCGTCAGATCGATTTCGGTGTTCGGTATCTCCTCTTCGGCGATCGTCAGTATGTCCTGGGACAAGACGACGATGTCGGCGAGTTTGCCGGGCGACAGCGTGCCTTTGAGCTCCTCTTCAAACGCAGCGATCGCATTGTTGATGGTGTAGCTCTGCAGCGCTTCCATGCGTGTCATCACATGTTCCGGGTTGAATCTCTCTCCGGTGATCGTGATGCGTGAAACGGAAGCGTAATAAGAGGCGATCGGATTGATCGGCTCAACGGGCACGTCTGTGCCGTTGCCGATCAGCGCACCGGTATTGATCAGATCACGCCAGGGATAGGACGTAATTTTCGAACGCTCCGCGCCAAGACGACTTGGAATCCAGGGTCCGTCTGAGGTGCAATGAATACCCTGCATGGCTGCGATGACACCCAGCTGGCCGAACCTTGGGACGTCGGCCGGGTCGATGTGCTGTGCATGCTCGATACGCCAGCGCAGATCCCGGCCATCGACCCCGGCGCGTTTGAACACGCGTTCGTAGATGTCCAGCGTTTCCCGGTTTGCACGATCACCGATGGCGTGTGTATTCAACTGGAAGCCGTGCTCAATTGCGAGCTCGGCGGTCCGTTCAATATCTTCGACGGATTCGAGCACCAGCCCGTGAGTGTTGGTCAGATCCTCGTAGGGCTCGAGGAGCCAGGCACCGTGCGAGCCGAGAGCGCCGTCAATCTGGCGCTTGATGGAACGTACCGCCAGGAAATCGTTGCCTTCGGCCACCATGCGGTATTGCGGCAGTTTTTCCGCCATCTCGGCGTTGCTCTGCCGGCGCACCATCGCGTAGAGGCGTATCGGGAGGGCGCCTTCCGCCTCGAGTGTTTTGAAAAAATCGATCGTTTCGAACGAGGCGCCGGCATCGTGGAACGACGTGACGCCGTTGGCGATCGCTTCGCTGCCTGCCAGACGCACGCGCTCACGCATCACCTGCTCGGTTTGCTCGTCGGTCAGACGGGATTCGTAGGCTTCCACTGCAGTGGCGACTAGGCGTTGCGCGGTCTCCCGCAGGAGGCCCGTGGCCGTACCGTCCGGGCGGCGCACAATGGTGCCACCGGCTGGGTCCGGGGTGTCGTCATCAATCCCGGCGGCCGCGAGCGCGGATGCGTTGGCGAAGGACGCATGACCACTCGCGTGGCCGAGATAGACCGGGTTGTCCGGTGCGATGTTGTTCAGGCTGTCGTTGACCGGATTACCTTCGACGGCGCCAGCGGGTGGCCGATCCCATTTTTCCTGGTGCCAGCCACGGCCGAAGATCCAATCCCCGGGGGCGGCGCCATCCACCGCCACGGCGACCATGTTGACGATTTCACCGTAGTTTGCGACTTGCGTGAGGTCGAGAATCTGGCGGGCCCGGCCAAGACTCAGATAGTGGCCGTGGCCTTCGATGAATCCCGGAATCGCCAACCTGCCGTTGAGTTCGATCACTCGAGTTGTGGCGCCGATGTACGCGGCAATCTCGGCGTCGCTGCCGACCGCAACGATCTCGTGACCGCTGACAGCAAGTGCTGCGACCTCACCGAGCGCAGGATCGACTGTGGCGATCTTGCCGCCACGCAGCACCAGATCGGCGATGACGGCGCTGCTGCTTGGGTGATCGGCGCTACCGGGCTGATCACTTCCGGTTTGATCGGCGACCGGCGCTGACTCCGGGCTGCAGGCGCCAGCAATGAGCAATGAGATGACAAACCAGATCGGGCCGATTGTCGTACGCCCGGCCGCACGCGTGTCAGACGCTGCCATGAAATTTCCCCCAACGTGAGCGTGAACTCTGGCATGGCGCACACACCTTGGCAATCGCCGCCGCAGGGACAATCGGCGGCCGGGAGAGTAAGCTGCCGCGTCAGGACTATCGAGCCAATCTGAGGGACAATCATGCGGGGGAGTCAACTGCGGCGACTATTCGCCACCTTGTTTTTATTCGGTGTTCTGGCGCCAGTACAGGCGAGTGAATTCGAAGATGTGGGCTCGTTGAACTTTGCCACGTCGACCGAATCGGCTGCGGCGCAAGACCATTTCCTGCGGGGTGTTGCGATTCTTCACAGCTTTGGTTGGAAGCAGGCCATCGCGCAGTTTCAGGCGGCACAGGCAGCCGATCCCGATTTTGCGCTGGCCTATTGGGGAGAATCGCTCTGTTACAACCATCCGCTTTTACGGGAGATGGATCGTGACTCACCCAGAGAGATCCTCGAGCGATTGGCCGCGACGCCCGCTGGCCGTCAGGCGAAAGCACCGACCGAGCGTGAACGCGGCTTTCTGCTGGCGGTAGAGGCGTTGTTTTTCGGCGACGGCGATACCGCCGCGCGGCGCACGGCCTATATGGAGCAGATGCGCAGCCTGCATGCTGCGTACCCCGATGACGATGAGGTGGCGGCGTTTTACGCGCTTTCGTTGTTGAGCGCAGCCGGCCCCGCAGGCGGCGGGGGTCATCGAATGAACGTCCTCGCGGGGTCGATTGCGATGGCGATCACCGAGCGTAACGCCCGCCACCCGGGCGGCCTGCACTACACCATTCACGCATTCGATGATCCGGTGCATGCGCCACTGGCGCTGGCTGCGGCCTGGGAATTCGCCGATGTTGCGGCTGCCGTATCTCATGCGAGGCATATGCCGACGCACATTTTCATCCAGCACGGCATGTGGCAGCAGGTTTCGGACTCCAATCAGTCGGCCTATGAGGCCGCGGTTGCCCTGTGGGAGCCCGGCGACCGCGCCGGTGACATGACGCACTCGCTCGACTGGGGACAGTACGGCGACCTGCAGCTTGGCGACTACGAGCGTGCGCAACTGTGGATTGAGCGCATGCAGGGCGTCGCGGAAAGAAATCGCGGACAGGCGCGAGTGGCTGGCGCGCTGCCGCGGGTCAAGGCGCGCTTCATACTCGAAACGCGGCAATGGGCAATCCAGCCGATCCGCGAAGACTCAACTGCCGTTGAATTGCTGGCGACCGGCTTCAGTGCGGTACATCTGGGAGATCTCGAGGCCGCGCAAGAGGTTGCAGCACGCCTGGCCGAGATGGTGGCGGCGGATAGCGGTGATAAAGATTCGTCCTATTATTCGCGGACCACACAGCCACTTCGCATCATGCATAAAGAGGTGGCCGGGCTGCTGGCGATCGCCACAGGCGACACCGAGGACGGGCTGGCACTGCTCAAGGAAGCGGTTGCGATCGCCGAGACGATGCGGCCGCCCAATGGCGCACCGAATCCGATCAAGCCACCACATGAACTCTATGGCGAAGAGCTGCTGAAAGCCGCCCAGCCCGGAGCGGCGTCCAGCCTCTTTGCCGCTTCGCTGCTGCGCACGCCCAACCGGCCGTTGTCGCTGCTGGGTCTGGCGCGCGCTTATGTGGCGTTGGGTGATTCAGTTGGCGCGGCTGAGCAATATCAGAAACTTGCAGAAGTCTGGAAAGGCCGGGGCTTTCCGCTACTCGAGGAGGCCAGCCGCCATCTGGCGGCCGCTGCGGACTAACAGGCGCGCAGGTGCGTTCACGCGCGCGATCACTGCGCCGCCCAGCACTCCACTTCGACCTTCGCACCCAGCGCGAGTCCTGCGGCGCCAAACGCGCTGCGGGCGGGTTTTGGGCCCGGAAAGTAGGTGACGTAAACTTCGTTGAAGTCACCCCACTCGGCGATGTTTTCGATCATCACGGTGCACTTCACCACCTTTTCCAGCGACGAATCGTTGCGTTCGAGGACCGCCTTGATGTTCTCCATGACCTGGCGGGTCTCCGCTTTGATGCCGCCGGCGACCAGCGAACCGGTTGCCGGGTCCGCACCGATCTGACCTGAGAGGTAGAGCATGTTCGCCACGCGCACCGCTTCGGAGAAAGGCAGGTTGCGCGCGGTCGTCGCTGGGGACGTAAGATATTCGGCGGCCGCGCTCGCCTGCGCGAGCGGGAACACGGCAAGCAGGATTGCGATGGGCAAAAGTCGATGTGTCATATGTTGCTCTTCTGGTTGAGGGCGGTTAAGCGAAAAGGTTGTCCGGTGGCACCTGGCGCGGGATGTTAATGACGCATGCTGCCGGCGCAAGCGCGCAGAGCACTAGCGCCCCGCTGCAGCACCTGGCATCGCAGCCTGCAGCATTTCGGCGTTGATCACGCCGTAGCGCATGAATGCATCGATGGCGGCCGCAACCCGTTCGGGTTCGTGCACGGCGACCTCGTGACCCGCTCTGGCCATCACTTCAATTGCCGCGTTTGGCAGCGCCGCGAAATCTGCCAGGTTGGCGTGGAGCAGGCTATCGACACCACCGGCAATCATGAGCGTCGGCGTGGTCAATTCTGTCAGTCGATCGCTTACATTGAAGTTCTGCATGGCCTCGGCAAGGCCCTCGAAATGACCGTCGGCAACACTGAGGATGTGATCGGCGCGACTGTCGAACCAGCCGTCGGTTTCCACATCTTGCCTGAAGCGCATCGCGCGGTAGCGTGCCACGATGGCGTCACGGTCGCCGCGGCGCCTCTCCGCCATGCGTTCTTCGCGCAGCTGCGGGGTGATTTCACCGGTGCCGGCCGTCGGAATCGGCGCCAGCAGAATCAGTTTGTCCAGCCGCTCGGGATAGTCCAGGCCGAGCAGATAGCCGACGCCGCCGCCCATGCTGTGGCCGGCGAACGAGACGCGCTCGAGCCCCAGATGGTCGAGCAAACCGACGGTATCCCGGGCAAGCTGTTCCAACGAATAGCCATTTGCGGTGTGCTCGCTGTCACCGGCGCCCCGGCACTCGAGCAGGATGGTCTTATAACGTGTCTGCAGGCGGTCGGCCACCGGCTGCCAGTTGACCCTTGAGGCGGTGTAGCCGTGGTGCAGTAACAACGGTGGAGCATCCGGGGTGGTCGGGCCGGTAACTTCATACCAGAGCCTGGCACCATTGATCTGAGCGTGAGCCATTGAGTAGTCATTCAGCGTGCGGAGGTGCGATCATAGATGCTCGAAGCCGATGGGGTAAGGAGAAGAATATGCAGACTGGAACCGTTGCGACCCGGGAAGAATGGCTGGAAGCGCGACTTGCGCTGCTGGCAAAGGAAAAGGCATTTTCCCGGGCGCGAGACGAACTCAGTGAGCTGCGCCGGCAACTACCCTGGGTGCGGGTAGAGGACTATGGGTTCGCAACGCAGACCGGTCCGCGGACGCTTGCCGACCTTTTCGACGGGCGCAGTCAGCTCGTGGTGCAGCACTACATGTTTGCCCCGGACTGGCAGGACGGCTGCAAGAGTTGTTCGTTCTGGGTGGACAACCTGCAGGGTGCCATCGTTCATCTGCAATCGCGCGACGTGAGCTACCTGGTGGTTTCCCAGGCGCCGCTGGAGACGTTGCTGCGGTTCAAGGAACGCATGGGCTGGCAGATGAACTGGGTGTCTTCAGCCGCAACGAATTTCAGCAATGATTTTCATGTCTGGTACACGCCCGAGCAGATCGCGGCGGGGGACACCTTCTACAACTTCACCAAAGGCATGCACTACGGTGAACACGCGCCCGGTTTCAGTGTGTTCGCGAAAGACGACGCCGGTGACATCTACCACACTTACTCCTGTTACGCCCGCGGGCTCGACATGCTCAACGGTGCTTATCACGTGCTCGATCTGGTGCCCAAAGGGCGCGATGAGCAGGATCTGCCGGCCCGCATGGCGTGGTTGAAGTTGCACGATGAGTACTGAAGCAAAGATGCCTGGCTGAACAGAATTATTTTCGAGCAGAACTGAAACTCTCGTTTTACGGGTTTAGCCAGCGGCTTCAGCGTGCTCGCCGATCGATACACTGAACTGGTGCTCGACTGGGATACGCAGGCGCCACGATTCGAGTAAGCATCGTCGTGCCGTACCGATCAACCACGTTTGTTGCTTCGTTAGCGGCGGCGGCGAAATCCGAGTAATGCCGCTTTACCGGTTTCCGGATGGCCGAGGTAGCCGATGCGGCCGTCGGCACCGATCGCAAGAATCGCCTCACGGTCGCCGGCGAGGTTGACCATTTCATCGCATTGCGCACCGATTTCGGCGGCGAAGGCCAGAAATCGCTGCCCCACATGGTACAGGTGCATCGGAATGCTGCTCGCCCCCACGAGCGTACGATTGTCGCAAATCGCAACAAACGTGCGGAAGTACTTCTGACGATTGAGATCGGCGATGGAGATGTCGAGCTGGCCGTGCTCGACAATGCCGGGGCCGACCTGGATGGCCGAATCAAACATGCCGCGATGAAATTCCCGGCTGGCAACCACGCCCAACGTGCCTTCGCGAATGCCCAGAATTCTGGTGTAGCCGTGCCGCTGCAACTCGCTGATCTGGCGGCCCTCTTTCTGCAGTAAACCCACCGGTGACAGCGAGCGCAGTTCGGAGACGAATCCGCTGCCGATCACGACCGCCATGCCAGGGCGCGCAAGGGCGTCCCGGGCGCTGATGCCGCGGCCATTGCCGGTGTCCGCGACGAGTAGTGTGGGGGTAAATCTAGCCGCGGCGAGTTCCAGCACGACGAGAGCGGTTTCACCGGCGAACCTGACTTCGTGGACATCGAGGCCGGGTTCTTCGAATGTCCGCAAGGTTGTGAGCAGCGCCTGAGTAACCCGGTTGTCTTCGCTGAAAAGACTGCCAGTGTGCAGCTCTCCGGCAGGCAGATCGTGGGCTGCCCCGACTGTCGCGGATGTTGCGTCTTCCTGCCCACAGGCGCTGAGGACGCAGCTTGTCAGGACGAAACCTGTCTGCAGCCAGCCACGGATCAATCTCATACTATTTTCTTATCTATCGGGGCAAGAACCGTAAGATCATACTCCGCTCATGCCGCAGGCGATGAATTGACACTGCGAAGACTTGTCCTCTCATCGTAGAACTTCCAGCGACATGGCACTCTAATACTCAGCACAGGCAAGGACATCGAACGTTGAACCTGATCGCGCGACAGAATGACCATGGTGAAAAATTTTGCAACCCGCTGCGCACGGCAACCGGCGAGCCGCGCGCAACCGTGCGACTGACGGCGTTACGGACGCTGTGGATCAACACTGGCACGCTGTGTAACCTGACCTGTGAAAATTGCTACATCGAATCGAGCCCGACCAATGACGCCTTGAGCTATATCAGCCGCGCCGAGGTCGGTGTCTATCTCGACGAGATCGCGGAACTCGATCTGGGGGTGACGGAGATCGGCTTCACCGGTGGTGAACCGTTCATGAACCCGGAGTTTCTCGAGATGGTGACGGATTGTCTCGAAACCGGAGTCCGGGTTTTGATTCTCACTAACGCCATGCGACCGATGATGAAATGCGCGACGGGTTTGCTGCGGCTGCAAGCGGCATTCGGCGATCGCCTGGCTCTGCGGGTCTCGGTGGATCACTTTGACAAGCGACTGCACGTCGAGGAGCGCGGTAAGCGATCCTGGGAGCCCATGATAAAAGGCCTGCAATGGTTGTCGCAGAGTCACTTCGCGGTGACTGTGGCGGGTCGAACTCGATGGGGCGAAAACGAACAGGAATTACGCGATGGATTCGCAACGCTGTTCGCGCGGCTGGCGGTCGATGTCGATGCTCGTGATCCAGCTTCGCTGATTCTATTTCCCGAGATGGATGTCAATGCGGACGTGCCTGAGATCACCACCGGATGCTGGAGCACGCTCGGCGTCAATCCCGACGACATGATGTGTGCGAGTGCGCGAATGGTCGTCAAGCGCAGAGGGGCCACTGCACCCGACGTTGTTGCCTGCACGCTACTGCCGCATGAGGCCGAGTTTGCTTATGGCGCGACGCTCAAAGGCAGTCTTGGCGCCGTCGTCCTCAATCACCCGCATTGTGCAAAATTCTGCGTGCTCGGAGGTGGCAGCTGTTCCGGATGAGTTTGCTGACGCGCCAGGCACCTGGCTGGATCTCGTTGAGCATTTCCGGAGTGGGCCGTTGATACCAGATATCGCTCATCGCTTGTTGGCTCCAGCCGCTGGCTGCTTGCCGGCGGTGAGTGCAGGGTTGCAGACGAGGAACGCTTTCCCGCCGACTCACGCACCAGTTCGTATTCAGTTGGCGTAGAAAGGCATCCCGCCTCCTCCTCATTGGCCTTGAGGATACTGACAACGTCCAAACCCTCCTCCATGTCGGACCAGGCTTCCATCTTGACCTCGTTCCCTATCAGATTTCTGACCAGTCCCTGCACGTCTAGGCAGACATCGCCTTGCGCGGACACTGCGCGCAGGAACTCAAGCGACATCTCGCGTGTAGTGAGCGGGCCGAGGTGGAAGAACCGCGCTCGAACTCCACTCAGATCGGTTGGCGAGAAGGACGCTGCGACCGAGTGCACCTTGTGGACACGGAGATCCGAGTTGCGATGAGGGTAGATGTTTTCGAAGGTGGTGGTGGTCCTGCTGTAAGTGCACGCAACGTCGATCTTCTTCATTGCAAACCCTCACACATTTTGCATCAGGTAAAAGAGCCAACCTGCGAGATGTTACGATTGCAACAAATGTTGAAGGCCCTCCGTCGACGCCAAGCCAGGCGAGTACTTCCACGAACAAAGAACACTTTATCCTGATTGCATTCGGTGTGGACAGCGACGGCAAAAAGCAGGTTCTGCGGCTACGCAAGGGCTCCGTCTTATCTGAACCGCGAGCTTGATACGTTGAGGGCCATTGGCCTGGTTTGGGGGTTCGCAACTATGCAAATCAACGGACCCAGCCAAGGATGTCCGTCCTTCAGTACCGGATGACGGTGGTTCAGAGACGTTGGTGGAGTTTGAGTATCAATTCGAAAGCCGCTCCAATTAGGTCTGGCAACATATGTTGACAGCCGTTGTTTCTTTTGTCGGGTTCACGGCGACCGTCGCCGGTATCTCCTACTGGATCACCCGCAACGACCGCATGGACTCGTCGGAAGCGTACTTCCTCGGTGGTCGAAACCTCACGGGTTGGGTGATCGCCGGTTCGCTGATGCTGACAAACCTTTCCACCGAGCATTTGATCGGCTTGAATGCCGACGCCTTCAATCACACGATCGCGGTCATGGCGTGGGAGACCACGGCCGCACTTGCGATGGTGTTGGCTGCCATCTATTTCCTGCCGCGATTCCTGCGGCTCGGCCTAACAACGATACCCGAGTTCCTGGCAATCAGATTCGACAACCAGACACGAGTCATCGCCTCTGTGCTCTTTCTGTTTTCCTACGCTGCAGCCATTCTCCCAGTCGTGCTGCTGTTCGGCGCTACCGGCATTGAAAGCTTGTTCGACGTGACCTCGACGTTGGGCATCAGCGAGACCCAATCCAAGTGGCTGATTGTGTGGGGTGTCGGCGTGCTCGGGTCGCTCTACGCCATCTTCGGTGGCCTTAGGGCCATTGCCATCTCAGACACGATCAACGGCATCGGTTTTCTGGTCGCAGGGCTCATGGTGCCGGCCTTTGCGCTGTACATGATCGGCGACGGCAACATACTGGCCGGGTTCGACACGGTCTATACGGAAGAACACCAGAAGTTTGACATCACCGGAGACGAACCAGGTTCCTTTTTACCGTTCGGCGTCTTGTTTACCGGTATGATCATCAATCAGATCTTCTTCTGGTGCACTAACCAATCGATCATCCAGCGTGCGTTGGGGGCACGAAACCTGAAGGAGGCACAGAAAGGCGTGCTCATCGCCGCCACCTTCAAACTGGTTGGTCCCATCGTAATCGTCCTGCCGGGCGTGATCGCCTACCACATGTTCAAAGACAGCCTGACGAGCGATCAGTACTTGCAGGCGTATCCATTACTCGTGAAAACTGTGTTGCCCACCGCACTTATGGGCTTCTTCGCTGCCGTGATGGTCGGCGCTGTGTTGAGCACTTTCAACAGCGTTCTGAACAGCGCGGCAACGCTGTTTAGCGAAGGTATATATAAGGCAATCATCAATCGACAGTCATCCGGCCGAAACCAGGTGAAGGTCGGCCGCCTGTGCAGCATACTTTTGGCGATCGCCGCGATGCTGATTGCACCGCGGATCGACACCACAGGTAGCCTCTATCTTTACCTGCAACAGATAAACGCGACATTTTTTGGACCAATGCTTGCGGTCATTCTCTGTGGACTCTTGACGCGAAGAGTACCTGCACGGGCTGCAAAAGTAGCACTGATCGTCGGACCAATTGCGTTCTACCTGCTCAATTTTTCCTTCGCAAGCGAATTCCAGCATCTGATGATGCGCATGTTCCAGTTATCCGAACCGCTACACTTCTTGCATATACTAGCCATCGTATTTGTCCTCACCCTGATTTTGATAGCTGTGCTCAGCTATCGAACGTCGGTAACGGATCTCAGTGTCGGGAGTGAACAAAGTACTTCGCCGGTTGTGGACATGACGCCGTGGCGTTGGGCTAGATTGGCCGCCGTTTTGATTTCCGTGGCGACTATCGGTATCTACGTTTTTCTAGCCCAGTAGCTTGCGACGGTGGCTGGACCGTTTTTCGTATTGCTGAAGCACTGGATGACATAGAAATCGTTGCCAGCAACGACCATGAAGCGCTCAGGTAGCTCAACTACGACAACTGTCATGGATCGATTTAAAGGCGCGTTGCCCGCATCTCTATTCGCAGGGAGACGCAGTTACGCAAATCATTGATACGGGTGATGGTCTGGCAACCGCGAACCCGGTACTGAATAGGTTCGATTTTCCCCATAGCCGCCACGTCCAGCGACGACAATTCGCCGTGAAAATCTATATATGGCAGAATCGAAAGTGCGTTGATACAGAATCTGGGTCCTACCTTAGTGAGGTTCGTCTGAGAGTAAGGTGGCACCCTTAATATGGTAGTCGAAGAAGCGGGTCCCATCGGGCTTCGCAGCGAAGGATTCGATTGCGACACCAAACACCCCTGAAAGCTGTATTTTTAAGGGGATAAGTTGGAGCGGGACACGGGACTCGAACCCGTCGCCTACAGCTTGGGAAGCTGTCGCTCTACCAGATGAGCTAGTCCCGCTATGTCGCTGGCGTATCGAAAAACCGGACGCATTATCTCATGGCTTACGGTAATTAAAAATATTGCGCGCTGCCAGAGGCAGTCGTAAAGTGCGCCGCGCTCGCTGAGGATAACGTGTATGGCTGACTCGAAGAAGCCAACGAGTTCGCGCGCTTTGCTTACGACGTTAACGGACAGCCCGGCGCTGCCGGCACTGGTGGCGAAGCTCGAACCCCGCGCGCTCGGCCGCCTCGTGGCGGAGGTGGGGCTGGAAGATTCGGCCGCGCTCGTGGAGCACGCAAGTGCTACTCAGGTAGCTTATCTGGTGGAGGAATCGGTCTGGGTCAGCGTGAAACCGGGTGACCCGGAGTCGCTGAGTGTGCCGGAGCTTCTGCGCTGGTTCGATCTCTGGATCGACATCGGCGGCGGTTTCGTCGCCGAGAAGTTGTTCGACCTCGGTGAAGATTTCTGCGCATTGTGTTTCTCCAAGCTCATTGTCGTTGCGGGTTTAAATCTGGGACCTGAGCGTCAGGATGAATTTTCCAGGGTGATTGGCAGCTATCTGGTGCGCAGTCGATTCGAAGACGAGTGGGACAGCGTGCAGGCAGCGTTGAGTGCCTTGTGGGACAAACAGCCGAATTTTCTCGAAACTCTTTTCGCTCGACTCAGCTTCCAGCACTCCATCCTCGGATTTGCTGATGAGGATGACATGGAAAGCATCCTCGAAGCCGATTTGTCGCACGCGCGTGAAACGTCGAAAGAACAGCAGGGTTTTGTGGCCGCAACCACTGCAGGTGCACTTCTCAGCAGCGTTGCCCGCGCGGAGCTCGAAGCCCTTGCAAACGAACAGGTCTACGACCCGGACACGGAACAGTATTTCCTGCGCCGCGCACGGGCGAATGCACAGGAGCAGATGCTGGCTGCAGCGGATCCAGTCGATGTCGGTGGCAGGTCTGCGCAAGCTGAGTCGAAGAACTCCGACGACGACGCTTCAGAGCAGAGAGAGGCAGAACTCGACGAATTGCAGAAGGAACTCGAGCGCTTCGAAATTCTTCATGACCGCGGGGTTGAGCTGCTGGCAGGTCCAGCTTCTTCAGCGCAGGCGCGTGATCCGACCTTCGCGATCCGCGCTGGGCTCAGCGCATTGCAGCACGACGTCGAACGCTTCGAGGCGCGCACCAACGAGCTTGTGTACCTGTCCAATCTGCTGATGGCGGGTCTGGCCGCGACGTTGAGCGAG
>SMVA01090132.1_pt1 | contig 16119 bp, 10 predicted proteins | sample 2456451 | NCBI WGS metagenome assembly SMVA01 (sample SAMN11095933, study PRJNA526329) | marine sediment metagenome | biome: Marine sediment; feature: Surficial sediment; material: Deep marine sediment; isolation source: Hadal surficial sediment | place: Pacific Ocean | collected 2014-05 | depth...
AGGCGGGGGCCTTAGTATGTAAGCCGCTCAAAGCGGCTTAACGGGACCACTGCGCGTCGTGATTTCGCCCGCTGGGCGGGCTCCTACAGGTGCTAATAAGAATTGTAGGAGCCCGCCCAGCGGGCGATTGACATTCGCTCCATACGCTTGCCCTCCAAACACCCTGTTCGTCTCATAGTTTCTCCCTGGTGCAAAATGTTGCCGCTATGCTTTGAACTTACTTTGCGATTTCCGGAATGGTCAAACTGCCGCTACCACTCCAGGCAATCGATCACCAATAACAGCTGCGTTATACGCTACGGCGATGCGATTCCTCTTCTGATTTAAGTCTGCGGCGTACCAGGTCGATATCCCGGCGCAGCTTATAGATATCTCCCATATAAGCGCGCGGCACAGTAATCTGTGATACCGCGTGATCAATGCGGTCGAGTTGTTGCAAATTCTGATTGGCATCGGTGTCTGCCAGGCTGCCATCATGTTGCGGATCAAGGTTCTGAATTTCATCGTACCAGCGCAAGCAGTGGCAAGAGCATGATCTTTAGCCGGTCAACCAATGTCGCGGCCCAGAAAGGCAACACACGTTGCAAAAACGGTGGACCATATCTGTAATATCGCGTGGCTTCTTCGCTGATCGGAAGATCAGCGTATTGTGCAGTCGGAAACTGCCCCGGATCGGAAAGCAGGCTGCTGTGCCCGTGTATTTCGAGCGCAGCTGCCAACAACAAGTCTACCAAAGCAGGGTGCAGGTCGTTCCTGGCCACCAGCATCGCGGTCGGCGCAATCGTTGTCACATCGGCTGCCGGCAGATTTGCGGCCAGGTCCATCACGCCCTCCGGTAACGATACCGGCGAGAGGAACGGATACAAACGTGCGTATGCCCCGCCCCGATCAAAGTCGTAAAGATGCACACCGGGTTACCTGATCATTTGGCGGACCACTTCGGACTCCGGAGATGCAATTACGAACGCTGCACCGACTTCTGCGTTTGCCAGGGCATCGATCGCGGCAGCATGTTCCAGGTCGAGCAATCTGCTATTCGATTCACCGACACCGTTCGCGGCGAGCAAAGACATTCAGACTGCGCGTGTACCGCTGCCCTCGGTTCCAACCGTAATGCGGGCGCCCGCCAGATCGCCTAAATGCTTGATCTGAAACTCGTCACGAACGAATAACCACAACGGTTCGAAATACAGTGAACCCAATGCCATGACACTTGGTTCTGCATGACCTTCTGCTAAACCACTCTGCACAAATGCCAGGTGGACACCGGACTCTGCGGCAAGTAAATCAAGATTTTCCACCGATCCTGCGGTGGCCTTTAGCTCGACCGAGATGCCGTTGCGACTCAGTATTTCCGCGTACTGAACCCCGAATTTCTGGTACGCGCCGCCGTCTTCGCCTGTCGCCAGTACAATTTCCCGTGGCGGTGCCGGATCGACAAACTGATAGGCAACGATTAAACCAACAACCACCAGTACCGCCGCGATACCGTAGGTGCCGTAAATATCTTTCGCGTTTCGCCTTGCTCGTGCCATGATTTCACTCTTGTTATTTTTCTATGTGTTGCAGGTCACCCTGACAGGCAGCGGCTCATTCGAACAAATTAGCCCCACCATCATCCATTACCTTGGGGCGACGCCAGTAATTGTATTGTGGCGTCCAGTCTGCATCGCTCAATCCGGCCATACCCAGCAGATTCCATATCGAGCAGTATAAATCTCCGGGCCCGAAAACGGAGGCATTCTTTCTTGTAATTCGGCTTCCCTCGCGTTCGTATACCACTGCACCTGGCATGTTTCCTTCACCCGCCATAACGGATTGTTCCTGAATGTAGTCACCTCCGCCATGAGACGCCAGGCGAAAACGCCAGGCACGCGAATTTGCGAATGTGTGCTGCACTTCAGGTGAATCCTTTGATACGAGGACCACGGACATCGCAGATTCGAGATGTGGCAGGAAACCGTTAAATCCGTCAGCCCAAAGCGTGCAATAACGACAACCCTGACCCATATTGTGAATCACGAGCAATCGATCATTCTCGCCAAACATGTCGAGTAAGGTCGTTTCTCCATCCAATGTGGAAAACGTGTAATTTTGGACTTCGTCACCGGAATTCGTTTTACGCAGCTCGTTGAGCTTCATCGTCAATTCGAACAACTGCTTCTCAATTTCAATAATTTCGTCGCTCACCGCATAACTCCGTGGCTGATTGATCAAAGAGATCGCTTATCTCTATATTAGGAGTGCCAGCGTGCTCCCGCAAGATTTTCGGCAACAAGTGAAGATAGAGGGACAGTGACCATAACTCTGCCACTACGACGGCTCCATGGACGCAGCTTCCGCGCCCCATTTCTGGTTAGCAAAACGACACTTTCCCGACCGTAGAATCCTCCGGCGCACGAGTAGATTCGAATTATTTCGGCGAATACCAGATCGGCGACGTGTAGGCCCGTTCCTGTGTTATTAGTGGTATTTCATCAGGCAAGTCGAGGTCGTAGCGGACCTGGTCATACGCCGTCCAACGCGGCGTCGGAATTTCCAGGACGCGCACATAATAGAATGCCAATTCTGTTGCATCAAAATCCGGATCCGTCCAGTGTACGGACAGCTCTGGCGCCCCGATCGTGTTCGTCCAGGTTGGCACGCTCAGATCGACCGTATCGCCAACAGCAGGCAATTTTCCGTTGCGCGATTTTTTTCGGCCACCGGACCAGGCGACATCGTATACCTTCTCCTGCGTGACACCATCATCATCAAGCCAACCCTTTATGACCTGGATGCGATCAAGGTTGGCGCCATCGGGATCACGCAATGCCGCAATAATGAAGCTCGGCGTTGCGCCATCGTGCGCAGCCGAAAGGTCAGCGCCCATTGGGACGCCCTTCTCATATCCCACATCAGCAATGTTGCGCTGCTTCATGTCGCTATCTGTGAAATCATAACCGCCGAAGAACCTTACCCTGATTCGCGGCCCTGTCGTCGCGTAGGTTTCGCGGCGTTGCATTGCATCAAAAATCGCTGCGCGGGTATTGGCGTGTGCCCACACAGCAGTCGGTCCGGGCGTTGCGTATTGCCAGCCTTTATATGATATGCCGAGATCCTTGTTCTCTTTGGCCAACATTGTCGCCCGGGTCGCGCTGGGCTCCATCCAGGCAAAGGCACCAAAGAAATTATTGTCGTCTGGCGTGGTCAGTCCGGTGTGCATATCCGAACCACCGACAAAGCCCACTTTGTAGGGATTCACGCCGAGACTCTCTTGAAAGCTAAGGCCACGCTTCAGTGCCGAGCGCGTATACTCGCCTGCCAACATTTCCGGCGTCTTTTTCTCGGTCATGTCCAGGTTTGCCCAGTCCCAACTTTCATAGTCGGCAAACTCATCCTCAGGCGACAATAATGGGTGTGTTTCACTGTCACCTTTTGTCTGTCCAACTTCAACCAGGCGCTCCCATTTCTGGCGCGTTTCAGCGTAGTCCCGATCAAACTGTGCACCGTTGTCGAAATCGTCCTGCAACGGAAACATGATGCCATTTGACAGATTGCCATTGTGTGGGATAGCCAGGACCTGTCCACCCGTTGTGTCTTCGTAAGTTTGCAGCCATTTCCACAGATCGCGCGGATTCGGGCTGCCAATAGGTGGCGTCATCGTCATCGGTTCCATTTGCAGCGCACGCTCGGGCCCGTCACGAAAAATTACATTGCGATGCAGGTTGTTGCCTTTGACGAGGGAGGTCCATTCGTAGGCAATTAATGCGGTGAACCGATGTGGTTCGTTGTATTCCTCGGCCGCCTGAACCAGGTCCTTCCAGGTTTTGGTATAGCCGGGGTTTCCAGGTTGATAGTTGAGTACTGGTGACAACGTGCCTTGAGAGAACTGCTTGATGAGGTCGTATGACGCCTGCCGAGCTCGCTCTCCGCCTGCACTAAATTCCTCGTGGAACTTACGTCCCTGCTCATCGGCCATCACATTGGGCGCGCCGGCAAGAATGTCCGTAATGGAACCCATACCGTCCGTGTGCTCGGTCAGTGCCAAAAAGTCATACGGGCGACTGAGTTTCGCCGCCTGCCCCGTACTCGAGGTGACCTGTTCCCCACGCGCGAATCGGTACAAGTCACGTGGCATCAATGTTGTTCCGCCACCGCCTGCATCAGCGGACAGCGCGGAGTGCAAGTGGGTCTCGCCGAAAAGAAGCCTTGTTGGGTAGTCGAGATCGGCATTTGGTGAGTACAGTTCGTCAGCGGATTGTGCGAGTACCGCGGTGACGGAAATGGACCCTGCAATCGCCCACAATAGTCTGATCAACTGGTTTTTCATTTGGTCTTTCCCTTTTCTTAATTGTTATTTATGCCCGGCATTCGACACACCTAAAACTTGCCGACGATTTTCAGCCACAATGTATCTCCTTCGAGACGATTCTTGTTGCCGAATTCCTTCAACCATTTAAATTCCGCAATAACATCTTTGCCGCCGACTTTTCTGGCAAAGGAGAGCACCGGCCCCAAACCGTTCGCCTGCGCTTTAAAAGCGCCGAAAGTAGCACCGCTGCCACTATCACCCGTGACTTGCTTATACCAATAGCCTGACAGGCCGACGCCGGCAAGCCCGTTCCACATCGGGAAGTGCTGTGCCAACGTTCCGTCAAGATGAATTTGTGTGCCGGATTCATAATCGGTGTCGTCATTCTTTTGATTAAAATCCGCGCCGAAAAACAAAGACGCTTCGCGACCGTTCTGTTGACCGAAATACATGAATCCTACCGTTGGCTCGATCGTAAGGAAGTTTTTACCGGTATTCGCCAGTCGGCCCACTTCGTAATCACCAGTAGGCACGTATACTGTCACGCGCATATTAATATTGAAGTCCGGATTGACGTTATAGTTGAACATGGCTGGAATCAGAACAATGTCACCCAGCGCTTTTTCACGATCGCTGCGGCGAATGATTGGGCCACCATTCGGATCGCGGACGTCAGCGGCAACATCAATAATTACCCACGGAAACGTGGCGGCCATCGAATATTGCCACTTGTCGCCCATGTTCCAGTCGGGTGCCCAGAGAAGAGTCAAACCGACTGCAGTTGAACTGGCATCCACATTGCCAGCCAAAAGACCGGCAATGGGTATTTCCCGGTTTATGCTGACATCGCCATCGTAAACGGCATAGTTGAAACGCACGATGAATGTTGGCGTCGCCGGAGCACCGTCAACGAACGAGGACATCGCACCCTGAAAATAATGACCGCTGCCGCCTTCTTCCGCGAATCCGGCGGGTCCAGCAAGCACTAGTACAGCTACAATGCCTAAACGTAATCGCGTCACGGTTTGTACCAAATCGGTGAGGTCCATGCGCGCTCCTGAATAATTGCAGGAACATCATCCAATAACGGCAGGTCGTTTTTTACAGCATCGTACGTTGTCCAACGAGGCGTTGGGATTTCGAGCACGCGCGCATAGTAGAACGCGTGCTGCTCGGAATCGAACTCGTCGTCAGTCCAACTACCCTCAAGCGTCGGGCTGCCAATGTCATTCGTAAACATCGCCGTTTCCAGGTTGACCGTGTTACCAACTACCGGCAAATTGCCCGAGGCATCCGGTTGCCTGTCACCGGACCAGACTACGTTGATGATTCGCTCGTCTAATGAACCATCCTCATTAGCCCAACCTTTGATAATCTGGATTCGATCAAGATTTGCGCCCTCCGGATCTTTCATTGCGTAGACGTTAAACGTCGGCGCTGCGCCCATGGATCCCAGATCACCACCCATTGGAACGCCCAGTTCATAGGCTTGCTGCAGGAATTCTGGTGAATCTGATGGGTTGCTAGTTAGGTCCACGCCGCCAAAGAACCGGACTTTTATCCGCGGCCCACTGGTCGCAAATGTTTCGCGACGCTTCATCGCATCCCATATCGCGGCTCGGGTGTTTTGCGTGGCCCACACGCCGGACAGTGACCCTATACTTAGATCCTTGCCGTCGATCCAGCCGCCAACGTCGCTTGTTCGGCGCGCATCAACAGTGCCATCCTCCGGGCCGTGGCCGCCGATGAACGTGTCTTCGGCAACCGCTGATGGCAATCCATTATGGTTGTCCGTACCACCTATAATTCCGTACTTGAAAGGATTCACGCCCAGCTTCTGTTCGAAAGCCAGGCCAATTTTCAGGCCTTCACGAACGAAGTCTCGCTTATGAAATGTTCGGTCAGAGTAATTCTGAATCGAATCGGCATTTTCAAAATCTGCAAACTCGTCGGCGGCCCAAAACTTGCGGTGGACTTCAGAGTTACCTTTGATTTGCATCATCTCGATCAACGGTTCGAAATGTTGACGAATCTGTGCATATTCCAGATCGATTGGATCGCCGGCCGCATCGACGTCGGGAAACATCATCTGCTTGCTGGCGTTGGAGTTATGCGGGATGGCAAGGGCTTTGCTGCCCAGCGACTCCTGTTCGGCCATCCACGCCCAAAGCTCGTCTTCCCGGCGTAATTCGTAAGAGCTCATTGGCAAGTCAGGTACTTGCGCATCTCGATAGATAACGTTTCGATGCAGATTGCCACCCTTCGGCGCAGCGCTCCATTCGAATCCGATCAATGCCGTGAAGACACCGGGATTGTTATGTGCCTCAGCGGCCTCGATCATCACTTTCCATGCCGAGCGTGTGGTCTCCGCGCCAGCGAAAAACGGTGGATGCGATGGGTTATCACCGCGATTGTTTTCGACGACATATTGAAGAAACCACTTTTGCCGCTCTTCCAGGTCAGTCATGTTCCTGAGTTGCTCGAGCTGATCCTGATCGTGGCCGGGGGCGCTTTCCACCATAGTCGAATACATTTCGCCGATGTACTCAGCATGATCAGTCACCGACACAAAATCCAGCGGCCGGCGCCGCGTTTTTTCTTCGCCGTTAACGGTCACCGTTTCACCCTTGGCGTAACGATAGGCACCGTCGTGATCCAGACGGGCGCCGCCTATATAAGCATCCAGTGAGAAAGAGGTATGCATGTGGGTCTCGCCGTAGTAAGCATCGCGCAGCGGATTGGTGGCTGGCACAGAATCCGGTGCTGGCACCACCGACGGTTCCATTTGGTCGTTTGCAACCTCTGGCCGCTCGTCATTGCCCGTTGGGCCGCAACCTGCAAGCAAGGCGACGCTGCTGGCCGAGATAAGAAGGACGTTACGAATTTTGTTCAAAATGGACATCACTAACTCCGGAATTACAGTTATAGAAAGCTGTTACTTGCCGTGCGCCTCATCGAGTGCTTTACGCAGCAATCTCGCCCAACTCTTCAGCATCTTGTCCGCTTCTGCGCGATTGGTTATTTCGTTGCTAATCATCACGTGACCATCCATCCGTGACTGTCTGCTGTCTACGATGCGGCCGATAATTGAGCTGGTCGCTGAATCATAGAGTTCCAGATACAAGGTCATTGATCCGTATGACTTCTTTTGCGTCGTACGTTCGTATTACCGAACGGTCAATTATTTTGGATTGCAAATCATTAGGCAGGCTGCCGAACCACGCGCCGCGGTTTAAAAACGAATTGATATGCTGCTTGTCGAGCGAGTTTTGCATGCGTTGAAACGCCGGGGTGGCCCTTTGATCGGTTTGTCGGGGTTATGCAGAATAAACACCATTTTTTGCTAAGTCCACGACCATTGGCGTTTATGCTGTAATGTGATGTACTCATCTGCCTGTCACTGCTTGACACGATTCGATAATAACAACATGTGGCTCTTTCGCTCACGAGCTGTCAGGCAAAAACAAGACAATATTCTCCGTGCAGTACCTCAAAATTGCCGTTCTCGGGACTGATCAAACAAGGCGCTGAACATGATCGACAAAATTGGTGAATCGCCCGGGGTCCCTGTCCGCTTCCTGCACCAGTATCGAAAATATGTGTGGACGATGGTCGCGATTGCGGTCTACGCAGCGCTTGGTTTTTTTCTGGCTCCATGGCTGGTACAGAAAAATGCAGTCAGTTCGATTCGAGAGATATACGGCGCCGAGCTGCGCCTCGAAAAGGTCGCCGTCAATCCGTTTGTTTTAAGTCTTCGCCTGAATGGTATCGAACTGGACGACCCGGCTGGCGCGCCCGTCGCGCGTGTCGAAGAATTTTTCGTGAACTTTCAACTCAGCTCCCTGTTTCGCTGGGCGTGGACATTCGATGAGTTCCGCGTTACGTCACCGGAGTTATTTATTGCACGTGACGAATCCGGCAATTTGAATCTCGCCTACTTATTTGCGAGCGGCGGTGAGCAGTCTGGCATTGCGGAACAAGAACCAGAATCAGCAGTCATTCCGATGCTTGTCTTCGACTTCGTTATTGAAAACGGCGCCATCAACTGGCATGACGAAGCTCCGGTTGACACCATCGAGACCCGGTTCGGACCTATCAACATCGAAATCCAGGAACTCAATACACTACCCAACCGTACGGGCCAGCAAACTGTACTCATTACTACCGAGTCGACCGGCACTCTGAGCTGGGCCGGCAGCCTGCAGCTAAACCCATTGAAATCGGCAGCGCACGCATCGATAAAAGGATCACATTTCCCGCTGACTTCAGCCTATATCCATCACCAGACCGGATTCGACATTGTGGAAGGGAATGCAGACGTCGAACTGGATTATACCATCGACACAATGTCGGATGGCACTATCAGCGCTACCATCGACAACTTCAATCTGACTTTTAATGATGTGGTCGTGCATACATTCTCCGGCACGGTCGCCGCTGATGCGACCGACCAGGATCGGGAAGTATTGCGGCTACCAGAAATTCGCTTGACGGACGGCAAGTTACGATGGCCGGAGAAAAGTGTCTCGATAGCAGCACTGACCATGGACGACGCCCTGGTAAGCCTTTATCGGGATGAATCCGGCGCCCTGAACATCCTGAGGTCGCCCACCGACCCGAATCCTGAAGACGATGCAACTAATGAAAGCGAGAACAGCACGACCGATGACGATGAATGGCAGGTTTCCCTGCGAAGTTTTGCGATCAATCATCTCGTACTGAACCTTCAGGACCACAGTGTAGAACCGTTTGCTGATATCGGCATTGCTGATTTCAACTTAAGCGTGAGCGATATCAACAATGAGCCCGGCACCCACTTCCAGACATCCCTGGCGCTGCAGGTTCGCACCGGCGGCACACTGACAATGGAAGGTGCAGTCTCGATGCTGCCAGAGGTGGAAATTGACCTCGATCTTGTCATCGACAATATCGCACTGGCGGGAGCGCATCCTTACATCAAGCCGCTTGCAGACGTGAATATGGACTCCGGCGCTCTTAATCTGAAAGGGCACATGAATATTTCAGGCGAGGAACCACTCTCATTCTCTGGCGACCTCGACATTGTAGATTTTGAAATCACCGAGACTAAAGAAGACTCACGTCTAGGAAGTTGGCAACGAATGGCTGCCAACAACGTGATGTTGAGCATTTCTGAACAAAAGCTCGAGATCTCCGAAATTCTTTTGCATCAATTCTATGGCGATATCGTCATTGCTGAGGACGGCAGCCTGAACCTTGGCAGAATTGAGAAAGCTGGCGATGGCGAAGTCCCGGATGCTAACGACGAGGCTGGAGAAACCGAACCAGCCGAGTCTCAATTGGTGGTAACCGTCGGACGCGTCGTGTTAACTGAGGCTGCCGCGGATTTCGCGGATTTTTCGCTGCCGCTGCCCTTCTCGGTAAAAATCGAAAACCTCAACGGCCACATGACGACGATCTCTACGCAAAGCAGTGAGCCGTCCACAGTATCTTTCGAAGGAAAAGTCGACGCTCATGGTTTCGTGCGTGTGACGGGCAGCATCACACCGCTGGATCCGTCAGCTAACACCGATCTCACGGTTGTATTTCGAAATGTTTTCGTACCCAAGTTCACCTCGTACACGATTCCGTTCGCGGGCCGCGAAATAGCGAGCGGCAGTCTCGATCTTAGCCTGGGATATAAAGTTACGGACAGTCAGCTCGTCGGCGAAAACAACATCATCCTGCGTGACCTGGAATTGGGAGAGAAGGTGCCACACCCGGACGCGATGAGCCTGCCGCTGGGACTTGCGATCGCGTTGTTGAAAGACTCTGAAGGAAAGATTGATATCGATCTGCCCGTACGTGGTGACCTCAATGATCCCGAGTTCAGGTACGGCGGCGTGGTCATGAAAGCGCTCGGAACTCTGATCATCAAGATCGTGGCATCACCTTTCGCGCTGCTCGGCAAACTGATCGGGGTAGAGGCAGACGAGCTGGAGTACATCAATTTCCTTGACGGTTGGTCGGACCTGACTCCGCCGGAACTGGAGAGGGCTGCGAAGCTCGCAGAGGCATTAGCGCTGAGGCCGGCGCTCATACTTGATATCTCTGGCGTGGCAGATGCAGAGGCAGATGGCCTGGCACTGCGTACAGCACGGTTAGACGAAATAGTCGAGGAAAGGATTGCCGCATTGGCAGCGGCTGAAGACGGTGACGACATGTACGCAGAACAACTCAAGGAAGTGCTTGAGGTGTTGTTTGCAGAGCAGCAAACAGTCGAAGATGGTTCGCTTGCACTGGAGGAAGTTCGCGCTGAATTCACGACTCAAACAATAGTCGATGGCGGAGAGACTCCGGTTGCGGAATTCGACGAGCTGGCTTATACGAACGAAATTCGTCGCCAACTGATTGAGGTGCAGCTCCTGCCCGACACGGCGTTCGCTGAGCTTGCGATGGCACGCGCAGAAAATACGCGAGTTGCAATTCTCGAAATTGACGAAAATCTGCAGGACCGTATTCGTATCGGAGAACCCGGGAGCGTGTCGAAGAAACCTGGTGAGGCGATCAAAATGAAGGTGAGTCTGTCCACAGGAGATTTGGAGTAAACCTGTATATTCAGCATGTTACACACCGAATGAATGACCTGCTTCAGGAAAGCGATGGCAGCCACTCGGGTGCCAATCGATACTCAACCTGCTCATCATTGACCGGACAATGAAACGCTAACAGGTACGCGGTAAGTTGCAGGTCCACGCCGTCTTTTTCTCCCGTTCCATACAAGCGATCACCAATGACTGGATGCCCCAACCCTGCCAGATGACGACGGATCTGATGTTTGCGCCCGGTCTCGATGCGCACATCTACAAGCGATCGTTTGCCATCGCTACTGACTTGTTGCAATGAAAATTCGCTGATTGCTTCTTTGTCGTCTATCGGCTGTTCAACACGATGCGGATTGGGCTGCAGCGTGAAGTCGCCCGCCACTATCGCCAGGTAACGTTTCTCTACCGCACGCTCACGAAACAGTTCCGATAACGCAGCGGCGACTTTTTTGGAATGCGCAACCAAAATCAGTCCGTTGGCAGCCCGGTCGAGTCGATGCACGGTAAAAGCCGGTCGCTCCGGTTGCAGGTTTCGTTCGGCCCAGCGCATCACTGTGCAATGATCGCCCCACTTCGAACCCTGCGACCGCAATCCATAGGGCTTGCGCCACACCGAGTAGCCACTGACATCGGCAATCAGTGTTGGCTCAACGGGGCTTTCCGCCAGAATTTTGGCGTCGTAGTAGAGGTGCACTTCATCACCGGTTCGCAATGTTCGTTGCGCACGACGCAGCCGTTGTGTGTTGCTCCCTCGGGTCAACCAAACAGCCCCCTGGGTCATCGCGAATTTGATGCGCTGCCTGGAAAGTCCTGTCGCCTGCTGCAACAGGTCGACGGGGCTGTCGCCTGTTGATTCGATCAGCACGTGTGATTCGATGTGGTCTGTTGGTTTGCTCATGCGCAATTCATGGGGCAGATCCGGACAAGAGGCCTGATGGGGCTGCTGCAACTACCTCAGTAATCTGAGCGGAACTGATCAATACTGCCCTTGGGTGACCTGGACCCAGCGGCCGTGTCAGGCATCCGAATAAGTCCCTACGTTCCTCCTTCCACCAGCCATGCTTTTATCAGCACCTTGATCTGCGTCTGATACGGCATCCCGGCGAGCGTGGCCCACACTTTAGTTTGTGAGCCGCTAAAAGCGGCTTGACGGGACTGCTGCGCGTAGTTCCATCCTTAACGCATATCGCCCGCTGGGCGGGCTCCTACAAATCTTATTAGCACCTGTAGGAGCCCGCCCAGCGGGCGATTGACATTCGCTCCATGCACTTGCCCTCCAAACACTCTGTTCGTCTCATAATTTCTCTCTGCTACAAATTTTCGCGGCTACGCTTTGAACTTACTTTGCGATTTCCGCAATTGTCAAACTGCGGCTGCCTCCCCGGCAAAACCGGCGGGTCTCCCGTTAGTACCGGACATACCTTAACGATGGGCAGGATGGAGATATCCGAGTATCCAAGGCTGTGTAATACTAACGTGTTAACTTGTACAAAATCGACTGTTTAGATCAATATTCAGACGTCAGGTCATGGCGCCTCTCAAGGAAATGAGAATCGTTACGACGACCAAAATAAACCAGGATTTTTTTGATGATACGAGTTGAGGCATTAACCCGGACGTATGACGGTTTAACTGCGGTCGATCAGGTCTCCTTCGAAATAGGCACGGGAGAGATCGTTGGTCTGCTTGGCCACAATGGCGCGGGCAAGACGACCATTATGAAGATGCTGACCGGCTACCTGGAACCCACTGGCGGTTCCATCGAGATAGACGGTTTGGATATCAATACAGAACGCGAAGCAGTCCAGCAGCTGATTGGTTACCTGCCTGAAAACGACCCCCTTTATTATGATATGACGGTGATCGATTACCTCGATTACGCCGCTACGCTGCATGGTGTTCCTGATGCCGAGAGGAATGATCGGATTCGGGAGGCCATTATCCAGACAGAACTCTCATCCAAGGCAACCGACACCATTGGCACCCTCTCGCGGGGATTTTGTCAGCGCGTGGGTGTTGCACAGACACTGCTGCACAAGCCCCGACTGCTGATTCTCGACGAGCCCACCAACGGCCTGGATCCGACCCAGGTGCAGCATATGCGTGATCTGATCCGCGTACTGGCACAACACGCCACCGTCATCCTTTCCACCCACATCCTGCAGGAGGTCGAGGCAATCTGCACCCGGGTCATCATCATCCACAACGGTCAAAAGGTGCTGGATTCCACCATGGACGAGCTGTTGGCCGGCAAACGATTGCTGGTGGCCGTCGATGCCGCACCAGAGCGTGCGCTCGAACTGCTCAGTGCAGTAAACGGCGTTGTGGCAGTGGAGCCAATGACGCACCGCGGGCCGGGACACCGATATGATCTGGACCTGGGTAACGAGGGCGATCCTGCCGAAGCAGCGCATATCGTTGCCAGCCGCGTTGCGAAGGAGGGGTGGAAGCTTTACGCATTGCAACCCGAACGCCGCGACCTGGAACACATTTTCAGGGATATCTCGGCACAGGAGGGAATGTCGTCAAGATGAGTACCATTCTGAGAATCGCCCGTAAGGAATTTGCCACCTTTTTCTCCTCCCTCATTGCCTTTATATTTCTCGGCGCGTTCCTGGCCGTGACCCTGTTTGTATTCTTCTGGGTGGAAACTTTCTTCGCCCGTAATATCGCCGATGTAAGACCCCTTTTCGAATGGATGCCTCTGCTGCTGATCTTCCTGGTAGCCGCCGTTACCATGCGCATGTGGTCGGAAGAACGACGCTCCGGCACGCTGGAGTTCCTGCTCACCGTGCCGGTCAATGGCTACCAGTTGGTGCTCGGCAAATTCATAGCATGCCTTGGCCTGATCGCGGTGGCTCTACTTTTAACCCTTCCGCTGCCGATTACCGTTAGCCTGCTCGGCCCGCTGGACTGGGGTCCGGTATTCGGCGGCTATCTCGCCACCGGGTTTCTGGCGGCGGCCTACGCGGCTATTGGCCTGTTCATCAGCGCGCGTTCGGCAAACCAGATCGTCAGCCTGATCCTGACGGCTATGCTCTGCGGCTTCTTCTATCTGTTGGGCACCGATGCATTGTCCGGACTGTTCGACAACCGTACCGCGGAGATTCTCAAACTTTTGGGCTCCGGCTCACGCTTTGACTCCATTACGCGCGGCGTGATCGACCTGCGCGATCTGTATTACTACGTGAGCCTGGTGGGGGTCTTTCTGACGCTAAACGTCTTCGCGCTGGAGTCACTGCGCTGGGCCGGCAACGCAACCAACGCCAATCATCGACGCTGGGGGCTTATTACCGCGCTGATTGCAGCCAACTTTTTGATGACCAATCTGTGGCTTGCACCGGTGGGTTGGGCGCGCGCCGACCTGACTCGGGGAAATGTCTACTCAATCTCCGACACCACCCGAAGCTACCTGGCACAGCTGCAAGAGCCGCTGCTAATCCGGGGCTATTTCAGCGCTCAGACTCATCCACTGCTGGCGCCATTGGTACCGCGCCTGCGTGACCTGCTGGAGGAGTACGCCGTCGCCGGAGACGGACGGGTGCGCGTGGAATTCATCGATCCCCAGGCGCATCCCGAACTGGAGCAGGAGGCGAACGAAAAGTACGATATCCAGCCAGTACCGTTTCAGTTCGCCGACAAGTACCAGGCTACGGTGGTCAACTCCTACTTCAATATCCTGATCCAGTATGGTGACCAGCATCAGGTACTCGGTTTCAGCGATCTCATTGAGGTCAAGATGCAGAGTGAGGCAGATCTCGAGGTCGAACTGCGTAATCCAGAATACGACATTACCCGGTCCATCAAGAAAATCCTCTATGCCTACCAGGGATCCGGCGAACTGTTCGAGAGTATTTCCCATCCACTTAGCTTCAAGGGCTATATATCAGACGATGAGAAACTGCCCGCCGTGCTTAAATCGTTACGCACAGAACTGGACGCGATATTGCGTGACTGGGCAGAGCGCTCGGACGGTTCGCTGAATATCGACATCAGCGACCCGGACGCCGGGGACGGCATGCTAGCCGAGCAGATCAAAAATGAATTTGGCTTTCGTCCCATGGTAGCCAGCCTGTTGGACACCAACACCTTCTGGTTTTACATGACGCTGGAGGGGGATGGACGCGTCATCCAGGTGCCACTACCCGAGCAGTATGACAGAGCAGGTCTGGAGCAAGGCATGCAGGCGGCCCTGAAGCGCTTCTCACGCGGATTCCTGAAGACAGTGGCACTCCATACCCCGGTCTCAAGACCAGCCATATTCGGCATGCCCGCCAGCGGCAAGCGTTTCGACCAGCTTAGAGCTACCCTGGCCGAGGATCACAACCTCACCTCTGCCAGTATGAGTAACGGCAGGGTTCCGGACGATGCCGATCTGCTGCTGCTGGTCTCGCCGGATAAACTGGACATTAAACAGCTGTTTGCTGTGGACCAGTTCCTGATGCGTGGCGGAACCGTGATCGTGGCGACCTCACCGTTCGATATCGAAATCCGCGACATATTATCCGTCAAAAAGAACGATTCCGCTTTGGTCGAGTGGCTGGCCCACCACGGCATTGTGCTCGAGGAGCAGATGGTACTGGACCCGCAGAATGCATCGTTCCCCATACCGGTCGAGCGCCGCGTCGGCGACATGGTGTTTCGCGAAACCCGTATGGCGAGCTATCCCTATTTTAGCGATATCCGCGGCGCTGGCATCGTGCAAGACGGTGGCATGACTACAGGCGTTGATCAGATCACCATGACCTGGCCATCGCCCATTTCCCTGGATGAGCAGAAGAACCATGGTCGTAACGTTATTCGCCTGCTGGAAAGTTCGGCTCAGACCTGGACCTCCGAGAGCATGGCGATCGAACCTGACTACGAGATTTACGGCGAAGTCGGTTTTCCACCTGGTGAACAAAGACGAGCGCAACTACTGGCGGTCGCGGTAGAGGGAAAATTCGACTCGTACTTCAGAGACAAGCCCTCGCCACTGCTCACCAGCGAAGAACAGACTGAAGCCGACGCCAATGGCGAGTCTGCCGAAGGCAACGGGAAAAAACCGATCATCACCCGGGTGATCGACCGCTCACCGGAGTCGGCACGTATTGTTCTTTTCGCCTCCAGAAGCTTCCTCACAGACACGATGCTGGATTTGGCCAGCTCCGGGATGGGCACCCGCTACCTGAAGCCGATCCAGATGATAGAGAACGCCATCGACTGGTCTTTGGAAGATCGCGGTCTGCTTGCCATACGTGGCCGGGCCCATTTCTCGGGCAC